>Ga0172443_1008_pt1 | contig 81722 bp, 94 predicted proteins | sample MayberryNE_Catta_6_FD_114741 | JGI IMG/M metagenome (GOLD analysis project Ga0172443, IMG submission 114741) | reverse complement strand
TACTAAAATTACCCAGATTTACCGAAATTGCCAGGTCATTTTTTGTCTTTATCTTATAAGTTCCCAGGCCGAATCTTAACACTGAAGGTATCGCGTAAGGTCTTCCATAGACCTGTGCATCAATGAACTCCGGGGTTGTCGGGATTAATCTTTCAAATGTTATTAAATAGCATAAACCAGTACTTTTATTTATTATCGGATAAGCGATGAAAGGTTGTATTGGAGTTATTGAATTAATTCTACCTTCAAAGAAGTTATTCAGTTCTGTTGGGCGAAATTCCCTTTTGTCCCCAAAACTTTTTGTACTCCGCAGGGTTGCCATTATCTGCTTATTGTTTTCACCATGGAGCACAACCTCTGGATTTGAACCAATTCTTGAGAGCTTAACAATTTTCATCTCGATTTGTTCGACTTCATCATTTTGCCCCTGTTCAATACTCTCTTTTCTCATAATTAATTTCATCCCTTATTGAATATATTCAGCCTTAAGGCACATCCTCTATTATGACTGGAGTTTCAAAGATGTTCGAAGAATATATCGCTGGATAGCGAAAAAGTGTATGGCCTAACACAGAGAAATATTTCAAAAAAGCTCTCTGTGCCTCAGCGTCTCTGTGGCTCATTTATATTGGTATGTAAGTGTAACTTCAAAATATTGGAAAGTTGACAGGCTCTAAGCATATCTATTTTAAAATCAAAACTTCTGAAAAATTGAATGAAATCGCTATTGTGCAGACCATTCTTCATTTCAGTTGTTAACTACACAGTCTATTGCTATCGTTTTTTCACGGTCTTTGAAAGATGAGTATGATCAGGACTCCTATTAGGACAAGCGCCCAGAATAAGAGTTTTTGTGTATTATTCCCAATACCCCCAATTCTATTGCAAAGACACGAAAGCTGTTCAACGCATGCGGCAGAACAAGCAAAAACAAAATAATAACAGCGGCCTTAAAGTCGGTAAACATTAAAATGAAGAGCCTTTTTATTCCATGAACCTGGATGTGGTGTCTATTAACATACTGCTGGATTTTTGTGTTGATTAAAGCTCAAAATAAGGTGTGATAGAACCATATATTTCATGAAATATGTGCCGGGCATGTCTCTGTACATTACACCTAGAGGAGAAGATGATGACAATGAAGGCGGAATATTAGGCGGATTAGTTGAAATTTTAAAGATTTTAAATCATTAAATGGTTTACATTTAGCTGAAAAAGTAACAGATGTAGCTAAGAAAACGTTGGATAAAGTGAAAAATATCTGCAAAATTGAAAAAAATAAGATAATTGAGATAATATTTATCTACTATGGCCTCTATGAATATACCGATGCAGAAATGTCATAGCATAATTGTTACTGGTAAAGTACAAGACATTGGTTTCAGATCTGTTATAGAATATATTGGAAGATCATTTGGTGTGCCTGGATTGGTTTTTAATGCAAAGGATGGTAGTGTTAAGATCCTTTGTTGTGGTGAGGATAGTGTAATAGATAATTTTACGCAGACAATAAAGGTACGAGGGAAGGAGAGTGGTGCTGAAATTGAAGATATCATAGAACAAACATTATCTATTAATATTGATCTTCCAGAGCCTTTTTCAAAGGCATCCTCTGATGATGAAATTGATATTGGAAGAAAGCTGGATAAAGCCAATATTTTATTAAAGACTGGATTTGATAACTTAAATACTGATTTAAACACAGGATTCAATAAATTAAACACGGACTTAAACACAGGATTCAACAACCTGACCACAATGATATCAGAACATAATACACGTCTCGAAGCAATTCTTGAAAAATTAGTCAATAAATAATTCTTTCAATTGCTAATGTCTGATTTTCCTTATCTGATTCATAAAAACTGGTATGAAAAAATAGTACATCTTCAAACGTTGAAATAATGGCCATAAGTGAATTTTCGGAGATATAATTTTATGGAATTATTAATTATTGTATTTGTATAGTAAGTAAAGCAATCAAGTTCAGGATAATTTATATATTATTTTGTTTATAAATTTATTCGATATAGCCCAAGCTAACATAGCTTTGCTTAAAAACCTCTGTATTTACTATCCTGAAGCAAAAAGCCCTATTTACAGTATATCCTGCTTCACAAATTATCCCTATCATTTCATCAAGATTAAGGTCATTCATTAGCTAAAAATGTGCACTTGGCCAGGCTTCCACAAATAGAATCTTCTGGTGAATCTGTAACAGCAAAACATAATACTGAGGATATTCTGAAAGTTATGAAAGGGAATGATCGAAAAGTAATAGAACTACTTGTAGAGCTTGGTGAACTGAACCAAGCCGAGCTTGCATCAAGAGCAGATATTCCAAAATCCACTCTTTCAAGGACACTCACAGACTTGAAAAAAAGAGGTGTAATTATCAGATATGAAAACGGAATGAGCAAGATGGTAAAATTAGCAAACAATCTTTAGCATATACGCCGCTTCTCGCCTTTCTCATCTACTCCTAGAATAGCTTAAAAATTTTTTGAGTATGTTGCTGTGCTGAATAAATATTGTCTAACCGATATGCTAAGGTGCAACTCATAATACAGGGTTATTCGTAAAATATGCGTCAGTAGAGAGAATTGACTGGAATTATTCAGCACAGCAGGGTATGTAGATGATTGTCAGAGAAAACATATAACCGTCTTCAATTTTCTCTGATGGGAACCATCAGCCCTATCTCCGGTTCATTGTGATGAACGGCTTGAAGTCCTGCTCTGTAGAATCCAGATGAGCGTGAGCTGAACGGATAATCCATACGATAATGCTTTTGCAGGACGTTTCATAAAAACTTTAAAGTGTGAGAAGATTTATCACCAATCACTTTTAAGAAGGCGTCCACGTTTTCATTAGTGCCATGATATCGGGCGGCATGTTATGATACTTTCTTTTTTTACCATACCTCAGATACAATTTCATAAGCGCATCCTCAATCTCTGTCAGTTTCTCGCCCTTGAAATCTTCAATATTAATGTTCAGTCTTTCTGCCATTTCTTTTGCTTTTGCAGATACCGGCAAATCAATATTCCATATACCCCTGAGCTCTCTTAAGAAAATCTGCGCTGTAACATCGCCAATTCCTTTGAATTGCTTTAATCTATCGACCAGATCAGGGGTATCTTTTGACCGGGCATAAAGTTCTTCCAGGGACCCATATTTTTCCTTGAGCTCCTTCATTATATTCAGCAGTTTCGTTGCTGTTGAGAAATCATATCTCACATACCCGCCTTCATCCAGTATCCTCACAAGCTCATCCCGGCCTGCATCCAGGATTTTTTCGGGAGTCAGGATATCATTTTTCTCAAAAGTCCTGTAAGTCTTCATTGCTATCTTCTCGCTTATTCTTGCCCCGAAAAGGATGGAAGCCAGGAACCATTCGAATCTTCCCAACGGCTTTTTTATAACTATCCCCAGGTCTTCGCTGTATAATGGGAATCTGGAACATAGTACTTTAATCCGGTTCATATGCTACTACACTATTGTATTTCTGTCACTACCATTATTTAGAACAAACACATTAACTATGGTTATGTCTATGTTATCTGATTTCTTCCCGGCTGATACTTCCAGGGAATCCCTCCTTGCAGCCCAGAAACTGGTATCGGAGAAGGTACTGATCGAAGATGATTTCACTGATTTGAAATTGATCGGGGGCGTTGACCAGGCATTCATAGATGATAGAATAATTTCATTAATAGTTGTTCTGGACTACAATTCTCTTGAAGTCGTTGACAGGTCCTTTTCTGTTCAGGCTGTAAATTATCCTTATATTCCCACATTCCTGAGTTTTCGTGAAGGGCCTGCTATCGTAAGCGCTTTTAAGGAACTGAAAACAAAACCCGATATCCTCATGGTCGATGGCGCAGGTATCAATCACCCCCGCAGCGCCGGCATTGCCACGCATATCGGCGTGGCGCTTGATGTGCCCACAATAGGGATTATAAAGAAGATATTATGCGGCTCGGGTAAAGAACCCTCAAGTGTCGGCGAGGCGTCCCCTCTTACCTATAAAGGGCGCGATGTAGGGTGGCTGCTCAAGTCCAGCGCCAGGAGCAGGCCTATTATCGTGGCGCCGGGTCACAGGGTTTCACTTGGCAGGTCTCTTATGATAGTGAAAGCCTGCCTTCGCGGTTATAAGCTTCCTGAGCCTGTCAGGCTTGCGCATGACCATGTCAGCAAGTTGAAAAAAGAGTTGTTTTATTAAGTTTACCTCACCCAAACCACTTCGGGCGCACCAAGTTGCAAGCATCATGGTCTGGGCGGCCACTGAACAATCATATGCCGCAGTGGGTGCGTTGTTATCTCCGAGTATGATTATAAGCAAAGGGATCATGGTTTTTTTTCCGATTTCCGAAAGCCTGTGCATCACTTCTTTATTTTTTATCACCAGAAAGCCCCATGGCTGCATATTCAGACCTGAAGGAGCATATCCGGCGCATTCGATCAGGAATTTAATATCAGCATCTGAAATCTGGTCTTCTTTGTACTCACGCACGCACCGCCGCGTTTTTATTATTTCTATAATGTCTTTCATGCTCGTAATAAAAGAAAAGGGAGTTCATCCCTTATTTAAATAAGGTCTTTGAGATAGAATTTGTGAGGACCCAGCGTACCGCCGTAGTTACCCGCGCTTATCTTCTTGACACCCGGAACTGTCACAGCAGCCGCTATACCGGCTTTCATGGACCTGCTTATTGATTCCGCATCAAGGCCGTTGATAACGATCTCATATATTGCATTAACATCTGCAGGCACATTCGTATCTTTTATCCTGGATTTTAATGAAGGGCTGAATCTCTCATTGGTTGTTGCCTTCATGAATTTGTAATTTGTAAATCCGACCTTTGAGCCGCTTGCCACAATACCACCGGGGAAAGGGGTTATGGTGCCCGTTTGCATCATTATGGCATCAACAGCATTTTCCGCAGCTGCAAGAGCTGTCATCTGGGTATCTCCCATTATAAAGAAATTCCCGCCGGCAATGCCTTCCTGTGCCCCGATGCTGTGCTCTGTAACGAACTCGCCCTGCATCATGGGGATCTTATATGCTTTTCTCCCGCCAATATTGGTTTCCGATTCAAACCCATCTCCAAAGAACTTGAGCTTGAATCCCGTGTCAAACTGCTTTTCTGCATTGGGAAGCCCGTTCCACATAGCAGCCGTTGGCGCTGTCAGGACGCACTGTCCGAGACGTTTTAATAACTGCTCCTCCAGGGCCTTATAACCAAATGTGCATATAAAAATATATACGCCAGGCCTGCCGTCCGGTGTTTCGCTGCACTCTGCCAGTTTTTCAATGCCTGCTTCAGCAGGGCACATTATTACGGATGTTCCAAAACCTGTTGCTTCCTGCGCCGCGACCATTGCCCATCGCCTGGTTGCGCCTGTGATCAATACTCGTGCTATCTTTATCGGAAATGCTTCCGCGAATGTATCTTCTATCTCTACTCCATTGAGTTCCATAAAATATCCCTCACATGATGACCAAACAATATCCTTTAAGGTTCATCAAACAATCGGTTATTTTTATTGTAGTACCTAATATATGCTTCGAAATGTTTTGAAGCATGTAAAAATAAAAAAGAGACGTTTTTTAATGTATCATCTCATCCACAGCACGGCTTGCAAGTTCCTGCATTCGTACCTGAGTTCTTCCCGGCCCTGAGAATTCATCAAGTGTCATTAAGGATGCTATTTCCTTACCGAGGATGAAGATTGCATGTTTGTGTTCGGCTTTGCTTCGATGTACATGTATGGGGCTTATCTGAAGGGATTGGTATTGGGAGAATTCTCCATGGCCATTTTCCTCAAAAAACTTCTTCATTTGCACCATTAGTGTATGTAGCTGAATTAACTCTTCTTTGTGTATAAAACCGCCTCCTGAATGTATGTTGCTGTTTACTGCGTAGCAGTAATCCTATTTCTAGTGACATTAATTCGATACTAAACGGTTTTCTCGGAAGGGACCTTCCTATCTTCAATATATAAAGATTACGATTTAATCTTAATGATTCATCGTGATTAATCCGTTTAAAAATATTTTTTGGTTATGGATTCACGATGATTTTCTGGTGTGCAAGCCTTGGGTACTCGCTTATATAAACCTCATAATTTCCGGGCTCGGCAAATGTATAATTAAAATAACTCAATTCATACCTCAATCTTGAACTGGAATTGTCCCATAGACCCTCTTTACTTACTATCGTAAGACTTTCTATCTCGGCTACATTCACCCATCTGATCGTATCACTTGCATTTATTGTAAGCGTGCGATTGGTATAGTTTGAAGTACCGTTTTGTACTGTTACTCTGCGGAACCCATAAACGTCATCCACATCTGAAATATATAGCCTGGGTGTTCCTGCAAGTGCCGGTGTCGGGGTGGGCTGCACAGTGGTCGGAACAACAGTAGGCTCTGCAGTCGATGTTACGGTCGGAGCGGTCGGAGTTGCCATCGGCGTGGCTGTCGGCACCGGAGTCCCGGCAGGTTCCTGACCAATGCATCCTAAGAAAATCGAAGATAATAAGACAACAAATATTGAAATAATTTTAAAATTCATGATACTTCACGAACGTTAAAGGTTATTCTTTATAAATAAAATTATCGATTTGTCCTCTGATTACGGATTTATAATATACGTTTATATTTCATGCATCCCATCAAAACACTGCATGGATAAAAGTACAAAAAAAGAGATGAGATGGATATATGAAGAGATCGTTGGAAGGATCCCTCCTTTTTCTTATCTTCCTTACCAATTTAGCATACTTCTGCAATTGCTGCTGCTCCTCGTCATCGGTATCTTTCTAGGCTTTGTTTTTGGCCTCGGGAAAATTTCCCTGCTTTACGGTTCGCTTGCAATCCTTGTAGCAGTATCATGGAGCCTCCTGATATTGCAGCTTGCGCCAACACTGCGAAAATTCAGGGCTCCGTTAAGTAAGGATGAAAATGAATTGCTTGAGCGGTATAAAGATATATTATTCCATAAAAATCATTATGAAGCAGTTCCAGGGCTTGTTATTTTCATCCCATTCATTTTGTATATTTTCTATTTTGGGATGGATTTACTGGATATGTGGCTTGGAAGAAGCCCCAATACTATTTTACTATTGTTCGTCAGTCTCCTTATATGGGATATTTGCTATAGAATGGGGCTTGGGTTGTGGACATCGGTTCTGGCATTATGGAGATCAGTTAAACTTAAGAAACTTGCCGAAAAACGAACTGAACTCGAACATACGCCCTATACAGAACTTCGATACCTGCAAAAGCTTGATATTAATAATGTCTTTTTCGGACTTATTTCCCTTCTCTTATTGCCCCTGTTCAAGATCGATAATTTCCTTATAGCAGTAATAATATTTTTCATGGTTTTTGTAACTCTCACCTCGTTGATCTCAGCATATATAATCTCAAAAGTGCCGTGGCTTCCGCCTGATATTTATAATCTGGTAAATGAATCAAGCTTTGCATATATCGGAACCTCATTAAAGGGCAAAACCCATGTAACGCCGGTGGTTTATGTTTTTGACGGGCAAAAGATATTGTTTAACACATCAAAAGAAGCAAAAAAATTAAAGATCATGCAGAAAAATAACAAAGTCGCTTTCCTGATAGATAAAAGGGATATGAGTAACATATATGAAAACAAAGCCGTCCTTTTCACAGGAGAGGTAAAAATTTATGGTATTATGGATATTCCGTTACGATTTATTCACATGTTAAAGGCTATTTCGTTATTTATGAAAAAATATCCTGAATATACAAAAAAATATTCAACATCAGAATTGCCAAAAGCCTGGCAGCTGACACCAATTATTTCAAGGATACTTGTGGAAGTAAAACCCATTAAAATTATTTATTGGAGGGGCGCAAAACAAATAAGTGTGCCTGTATAGATATGCGAATTCCTGATGAAATGCGAAATATCCTGTACGGTAATTACTTTGGTTATGTCTGCACAAGCGACAGGCATGACCAGCCACACCTGACCCCGGTTTTTTTCATATACGATGAGAATTCCCAGAAGCTTTTTTTTATCACGAATGATACGTCAAAAAAAGTCAAGAATCTGTCTGAAAATCCTAACATCAGTATTACCATCGATATCAGAGACCCTGTAAATCCTTTTAATAATGAGGGAGTTATGGCTCAGGGCACTGCAACTATTACAGATAAAGCGCCAATATATTTCCTATCCGAAGAAACGCTTCAATTATACTATGATATATATTTTGAATTTAAGAGCAAATACCAGAAAGTCATAGAGAATAAACCTCTTGGCGAGAATGATGTTATAATACAGATAAACATTGAGAAAATGGTGTACTGGAAAGGGCCTCATTTCAAATCATTGAAATTCAAAAAAGACGATCAGATTCTGGATTAACGCAGTCATTTATCTCCCTGTGTTTTTGACGAACCGCCTTTTTCAATTTGACATTTTGATCCATAATATCCATATATATTTTATTTCTCATCGATTCTTTGCGGCTTTCAATAAGGGCATTCTCAAGCTTATGTATCTTTTCATGGAGATATTCTATTTCGGAATATTTTTCTTCCAGTTCTTTTTCAAGGTTATTGATGGTGACCTCGCGGCGGTGTATATTGATCTCCATCTTCTTTTTTTCAACCGGATGAATATGTTCTGCCATATTCATCCGGATGTTTCTTTGAATATCCGGCTTTGCCTTTCCCCGCAGAGGAACATCCAGGAGCGAATCATCTATTTCCCTTCCCTTGAGTTTCTCAATAAAGAGCCTTGATATTCGCTGATCTTCTGCTGAGAGGGTCCATGATGTCCCTTTAAAGCGTTTCTCCGTATATGAGATATCAAGCATCCTGTCGGCCGCGGAATCGCTTATCCAGCCAATGCTTTTATAGTAATTCAGAAGCTGCGGGAGATTATTATGGCCGACCCTCTCAAGGAGGAATCGGAGCCATTTTCGCTGGGTCTCAAGTGATGTGTCAGTAATCTCTTCCAGCATCTATGTGGCTTGCCAGAATTCAGGCGGCATATCCTGTGCCAGTTTCAAACCTCCGTCAGCACCGCTAAAAACCGGGTCTTTATGTCTAAAGACTTTTCCGCCGTCTATTAATTCAAGTTCCTTTACCAGTTCAACCTCAAGGTTCCTGATCAGGCTGCCTCCGCCTGCCAGCCAGATATTACTTCGCAGACTATCCTGGAAGTCAGGATCATAAGTGGATATCAGTTTGGATATACCATTTATTATATCAGGAATAACGGATTCACATGCCATTTTTATCTCTTTTGTGATTGATAGTTTGAGTATGGAAGAATCAACGGGTACATCTACAACGATTTCTTCCTGGGGTTCACCAACGAATGAACTCTCTTCTTTCCATCTTTTTGCCATCTCGTTTGTTATTCTTACATTGGTATATTCCTCGGATATGAGCTTTACCAGTTCAGAATCAATGAAATCTCCGGCCTTGTTGCTGCTTATCTGGTCATCGGGCTCCGGCAGTGTCCCATGTACCCTGCATATATCGGTTGTCCCTGCTCCGATATCTACTATCATGGAGTGTTCCAGTTCACCAAGATTATATGCAACACAGAAAGGCTCACTTGCAACCATTATTCCATCGAAAAAATCCTGTGCCATTTCAGTAATGATCTTTTTATTAAGTACGCTTGCCTGGGACGGGACCCCTATAATGGCATACTTTTTCACGTCCCTATTAGCATCTGCAAGTGATATTACATATTCAAGCAGACCTTTTGCAGCCTCCAGGTCCTCTCTCTGGTTCTTTAATAATCCCGATTCAATAGGTTTAAACATGTTAAGTGCGACCCTGTGCTTCAATGCTTCATCACCATACAGGCGTTCTTTCTTCAGGAATTTCGATGCTACCGCATCTCTTGGAATTCCCACCAGGCTGAGAATGCTTTTTCTCTTTCCATCACTCGTTGATATTGCAGTATGGTTTGTTCCAAGGTCAATTCCTATAAATAATGTCTTACTATCTTTTACACAGGTTGCATCCGGTTTTTCAATTCTTATTTTGTTCTTGTTTACCAATTGTATCCCTCATAATCATTATGAATAATATATCAACGCATTGCTTAAATATATAGTTTACTTTAAGATATTAATTTTTATTAACAATGAATTAAGGAATAAATATGAACAAACTTGGAAAAATATTTAAAGATAAAGGCCCGATCCGGAAAGTAGGTGTAATCGGAATGGGATATGTAGGGATTCCGTCAGCGGTTTTATTTGCGGAAAAATTTGACTTTGTATGGGGTTTCCAGAGAGCATCTCAGAGCTCCGGTTATAAAATCGAAACGCTAAATAAAGGAATAAGCCCTCTCAAAGGAGAAGAGCCAGGACTTGAAGAGCTGATCAAGAAAGTCCGCACGCAGAGAAAATTTGAAAGCACTTCTGATTTTTCAAAAATTAAAGAAGTGGACGCGGTCACGCTTGCAATACAAACCCCGTTTAAAGACAAGGGAGAGCTCGAACCGGATTTCGGGGCGCTGGAAGAAGGCATCCGTCAGATTGGGAAGTACCTTAACAGGGGCGTCCTGGTAGTACTTGAGTCAACAATAACACCCGGAACCACAAGAAATTTTGCAGCAGATATCCTGAAGGAAGAATCCGGGCTTATACCGGGAGAAGATTTTGCTCTTGCCCATGCTCCTGAAAGGGTTATGGTAGGAAGGCTAATACGGAATATCCAGGAACATGACAGGATCGTTGGCGGGATAAATAAGGAAAGTACCGACCGCGCGGTAGAACTTTATTCCCCTGTGCTCACAAAAGGTAAGATAATACCCATGGATGCAACCGCAGCCGAGGTGACCAAGACTGCTGAGAATACGTTCAGGGATTTACAGATAGCTGCAGTCAATGAATTAGCTCTTTATTGCGAGGCAATGAGAATAAATGTCTATGATGTAAGGACAGGTATTGACAGCCTGAAAGGTGAAGGAATAACAAGAGCGATACTCTCGCCGGGTGCAGGTGTGGGGGGGCATTGTTTGACTAAGGATACGTATCATCTTGAAAGAGGAGTAAAAATTTCCGGTTCGAAATTGGATTATCCTGCGGATGCGGAGTCGCTGTATGTCCTTGCACGAAAAATAAATGATTTTATGCCCCAGCATATGTATAACCTTACAAAAGAGGGATTAGCAAGCATAGGGAATAACTTAAAAAGTTCAAAAATAGCAATACTTGGATGGGCTTTTATCAATAACTCGGATGATACACGAAATACACCTTCCGAGCCTTATCTGGATATGGTCAAAAAAGATGGCGCGGTAGTTTCAATACATGATCCTTATGTTTCTCAGGATGGTAGCCTGAAAATTTCCCAGGATATTAATGAGTGTTTAAATGGTGCTGATGCGGTAGTTATTTTTACGGGACATAAACAATATTTAAATCTTAAAGCCGGTGCCATCAAGAAATTAGCAGGGCACAGGCATCCTGTTATAATTGATGGTAGAAATATAATCGACCCTGATTCCTTCATCGAGGAAGGATTTATTTATAAAGGGATTGGCAGAGGAGATAAAAACTATCACGATATTAACAATAAATAGATTTATTTAATCCCTATTGCTTTCCCTTTTTGATATGACTCAATTGCAGCCATCGCTACCTCAATGGCATGTCTGCTTGTTTCCCCATTGGAGATCACATCAGTGTTATTTCTGACGGATTTGATAAAATGCTCCAGCTCGTTCTTCAAAGGTTCTTTAGGTTCAACTTTAGCTGTCCTTACCCAGGCTTCATCGTGCAATTCCACAGTCTGTTTTATATAATCAAGGTAAGCTACACCTTTTAATCCTATTGCCGTAAGATTTCTTATCTTATGAGGTGTAAGCCAGTTCGTTTCCACCATTCCTGAAAGATTGGTATCGCATCTTAAAAGGATGGATGCATGGTCTTCAAATGAATGAATATCTTTGCCCGCTATCGTATAAACCTCATTGATTTTCCGGCCGTAAAGATACGAAATAACATCAATATCATGTACACCCAGGTCCATTATGATCCCCACATCACGTATTCTTGGATTGAACGGTCCAACCCGTCGTGAGGATATGGATACTATTTTTCCGAGCATACCTGATCCTACGATCTCTTTTAATTTTGAGACCGCAGGATTGAATCTTTCAATATGTCCAACCATAAGTTTTACCTTTGCATCATGTGCCGCATTTATCATTGCATCGGCATTCTCAAGTGTATCTGCAATCGGTTTTTCAACAAGCAAATGTATTCCAGAACTAATGACGTCAAGAGCAACTTTTGAATGGAAAGTAGTTGGCACTACAACACTTACAGCATCAAGTTCCTGTTTAAGCAATTCTTTATGGTCAAAATACGGCGTGGTATTATTTGACTTTGCAAGTGAAATAGCCCTGTCCCTGTCTGTATCACATATCCCTATCAGTTCTATATCCTTCATTTCTTTATATATTCTTATATGATGCTGCCCCATGGCACCACCACCTATCACTGCAACTCGCGTTTTAATCACCCCTTTATGTATCATTTTATTAATTATTATATCAATCGTTTATTGATAAGATACTGGTAAATCGGAGAATTACATATTACCATTTCAAGTTATTTAAATTTATCGAGGATAAAAAATATAATCATGAGCATTGAAAATAGATATAATTGTTCTCTTGATGCGTAATACTTTTATACAGCCAGATTTAACAAACGGGAATAAAAACATCCCTATTTTAGCGGAGTGAAAAAATTGATAATTATCAGAAAATTCCAGCCGTCCGATTTCCAATGGATCGTCAGCATCGAAAGAAAGGTCTTTAATGAGCATGACCCTTATCTTTATATGCAGTTCTATGAGAATTATCCTGATACCTTTATTGTGGCTACAATTAATGGTTTTGTAACAGGTTATATCGCAGGATTCCTGGCTTCGGGAACAGTGGGACGTATTTTTTCACTTGCTGTCCATCCCTCATATCAAAGGAGGGGCGTTGGCGGCCATCTTATAGAACAAATGATAAACTTATTCCGCAGTATGGGAGCTCTTGAAGTAATTCTTGAGGTCAGATCTGATAATATCACAGCAAAAAGATTCTATGAAAAGCATAGGTTTTTCCAGTTCGGGTTAGCTGAAAAATATTATAACGACAGCCAGAACGCCTGTCTGATGAAGATTATGCTGTCATCCGGTAATTAGAGGATATTTTTCTCATCTTCAAGATATCTTTCTGCAGATACTGCAGCTATCGCTCCATCCCCTACAGCCGTTGCTATCTGGCGAAGAGGTGTGACCCTGCAATCACCTGCAGCAAATATTCCTTTGACTGAAGTTTCCATTTTTGAATCTGCGACTATGAACCCCCGTTCATCTTTTCTTACATTTGCAAATGCTGTGTGGGGTATCAAACCCACATATATGAACACACCGTCTGTTTTTACTTCGGAGGTCTTATTTGTCTTTAGATTCATTAATATGACTTTCTCGACTACGTTTTTTCCTGAAATTTCCTCAAGTACCGAATCCCATATAAAACTGATCCTGGGATTTGAAAACGCGTGCTCCTGGTTAATCTTTTCGGCACGCAGATCATCGCGCCTGTGCACCACAATCACTTTTTTTGCTACCTTTGTGAGATAAATAGCTTCGGTAATGGCAGAATCTCCTCCGCCTATCACCACTACAACTTTATCCCTGAAAAAAAAGCCGTCACATGTGGCACAATAAGAGACTCCCCTGCCTGTAAATTCGATTTCCCCTTTTGCCCCGAGCTTTTTCGGGGTCGTTCCGGAGGCTATTATAACTGATTTTGTTTCTATGTCGCCTTCTGTTGTTTTAATGACCTTGATATTTCCTTTATCTTCGATTGTATTGACTTCAACCATGCCCCTCATCTCAAGCCCGAATTTCCGGGCATGTTCTTCGAATTTCGCTGCAAGGCTTGCTCCTGATATCTCTAGAAAACCCGGGAAGTTCTCGATCAGGTCCGTGATAATTATCTGCCCTCCGATCCCCATTTTTTCAAGAAGGACAGCGTTGAGCATAGCGCGTTTTACATAAATACCCGCGGTAAGACCCGCCGGCCCGCCGCCGATTATGACTACATCATATACCATAATTCTCCATCCCCTGTATTGCGGTACCTGTATATAACAGGAATAGCAATAAGCTTTTAATATTCCATGACGATACATGCTGGTATGAGACGTACTTATCATCTTTTCCCGCAAAACCCGGAATTTCAACGCAAATTCAGATTCGAAGCAGACCTCCCTTTTCTTGTCAGGACAATGTCAGGACTGGATGGCCAGTTCGGGATGTTCGTCACCGACGGCCCCGACTCCAAAGCTACTCCTATAAAAGCCAAGAGAAGCATTGAGGTTGAAATAGCAGATAAAAGCGTTGATTTTGTACCGCTCAATAAGTACACTATTGATCCTATGCTAAGGGATATTGCATCTGAAGGGACAATCGATTTTAAAATAAATCTCAGGTATTCCGTATTAGATTCTAATTATAACCGCGTGGCTTTCAAAGGCGATACATATCTTGTCAGGACGGATCTTGAAAATGGTGTCCTGACCATGAATATCCATCTTATCGATGGTCTTGCAAGAACCGATTGTGGGAGAATAGCCGATACAATAGTTGGAGAGATAAAAAGAAAGGCTGGCAATGTCTGATCTTACATATACAGTATCGATGCCTTTTAAAATGAAGGGAAAAGATGCGCTAAAGGACACGGAATTTATTCTTGCACTCTCCCTGGATTTGAAATGGTTCAATCCAGATCAGGCAAAAACCGTATTGAATGATGCTGAGAGATCAGGACTTTTAAAACGTGAAGGTGAGCTGATACATCCTTTATTTGACATATCAAGAACTGAGATACCTTCAGGATGGAAACCCGGTATAGAGAAAGAGAAAAAAACAATTTTTGACAGGACGGTTGAGCGGATAATAGCAGGCACCGGAATAGAAAAAAGAAAAGTGATCGCTATGGTAAATAAAAAACAGGAAGAACTTTCAAAACAGGTGGAAATAGAAGTCAGCGCCATTCTCGTTGCGATTGAGAACGGAGTAATGGTGGATGACCTTATTGACGAGGAGTGTACAGCTTTAACTACTTTGTCTTCTTCGTAAAAATATCTATAAACTCATTGCATTCGGTTACCAGTTGTTTAGATGCTTTTTTTATAACATCGACAGGGTCCTCACCGTCTGTTCTCACAAAAAGGATAGGTTCGCTAATGGTTGGATGCTTTATGTCATATGTTGCTAATTCAACATGTTTGTTATTAAGCAAAGCTGTCTTTAGCATATTGAGCAGGGTATGGGATTCGCCTGCTACCTTAATATTAATTTCTTTTTTCGTTTTTTTAAGGATTGTAAGTTCCATAAATTCACCTAAATAATACCTGTCCCGTAATCCGAGGATATTTTTCGTGTCTCTGTTCGTTCACATTTGGGACATTTAAGTTTACCGTTATCTATTTTCAACACGGTCCTGCAGTTTCCGCAATAAGCCTTCATGACCCCAAGTTCCTTATTCACTGTGGAGAGGCGCATGTTCCGAAGGTCAAGTACCCTCGCCTTTACTATGTCAAAAGGGGCGAATTCATAATATAATTCCTTGACATACGCATCCTTTACATTTGATACATGGATTGCCGCCTGATCCGCATTGATGATCGCGCGTTCTCCTTTGCCTTTAATTCCTGCGATCTCAACCAGTGCGACAGAGTCTTTCACATCCGTAACCTGTCCGATAACAATATCTCCGACCTGAAGATGCGGGGGTGTATTTGTGACCGGGTTAACTGATATGGAACGTTCTTTTTTGTTTATCTTCACAATACCGCTTGCAGTTGAGTAAATATTTCCCCCTTCCACATAGGTGCCGCTCTTTGCCGCGAATTCTTCCGAAGTTCCGATAAGGTCACCCGGCAATACATTCCTGGGTTCTTCCTTTGGTTCTTCCCCTATTGCTTCTTCAACAGGTTGTTCGGACGGAACAATTTCTTCTGTATTCTCTTCGACAATCTCAGATTCTAAAGTTCCTTCTTCAGCCTCTTCTTCCAGCTCCAGCTCGCTTTCTTTTACTTCTTTGGGTTCTTTTTCTTCACCCTTTCCAAGCTTTCTCCTGCTTGTTATTTTTTTTCTTTTGATTCTAATAATTATCCCTCTATTCTTTTTTCGATCCTGTATATTTCAACCTTTATGACTAGTCTTTCCTTCTTATGGAACCCGAATGTTCTTTTTATTGGGAAATCTATTAATCGGTATTCTGTTATGACTGACGGCCTTATGAATTTTTTTATAAATTCCGCACTTCCGGCATTATGTATGGAATAAACCACGCTGCTTAATTCGAGGGCTTTCCTCAAAAAAGGGCGGTCATTTCCTTTTTGTTGTGCGCCAAAAGGCGGATTCATTACAACCGTATGCGCTTTTCCACAGATATCGGAAATATGGCTGCATACGAACTCGACCTCAACGTCAAGTTTCTTTGCATTTGTTCGTGCAATCTCAAGGACGTCTTTATCATCATCAAAACCTATAACCTTTTCTGCCCCCAAGAGTTTTGCTCCAATAGCAAAAATACCGCTTCCGCATCCAAGATCGTAAACCGTATCTATGAGATCTCCCCTCATAAAGGCAAAATGCAACAGCTCCGAAGCAACTGCTGCTGGTGTTGCGTATTGCTCTCTGTCAGGTTTAGGCGTCCTGAAACCTTCAACCTGTTCAAGCAAAATCTCAAGGTGTTTCTTTCTCATTATTTCTTCGCTATGAAATGAATCGCTGGCAGCATGGCTTCGCCATGTTCTCTTACCTGGTGGAAGTACTGCTTTGCCAGCGCCCTGATTACCATTCCATCCTGCGCCTTTTCAATTTTAACAAGGTTTCCCAGCATTAAAATATGTTCATTTACAAATTCCTGCGGCACTGGTATCTCCCGTTTAATGCTTTCAACAGTTATCTCGCTAAATCCCGATTTATTTAGTTTCATGCTAATTTCTTCGAAATCATGCTGGTACATGTTGCCTCTACTTTTCAGAACTTCATTGAAAAGTAAATTTGACTTTTGCGATTCATTATTTGCAGCCCACTGCGTTATCATAAATGAGAAGGTTGCATCATTTTCAAGCACCCTTGCTATTTCTTCAAATAACAAATCAAGTTTTTCAGATGAAATAAGATCAAAATAATGATATGAAACAACCACCTTGAACACGGAACTCTTAAAAGGCAAAAGGAGCGGTCTTATGAGAACGGCGTTTGAAAGCGGTCTTTTTGAGGTTATCCCGAAAACAGCATTGGTAATTTGTTCTGAAAGAAATCCACCGAAATCCAGAATGCAGGATTCAGGATTAAGATTTGAACGTTCAATGAATTCCAGTCTGTCTTTGGCTGTGTAGGGCATGATGATCAATAAACTTCAGTTCCAAGTATATAAATATTGTGAATAATAATTTTTTTTGATAATAGTTTTCTATCCTTTCGCCACTCCCATGGGCATAAGCTTCACTACTTTTCTTGCTATGCCAAGCTGGTGCACTACGTCAACCACTTCTTCGCTTGGCTTATAGACGCCGGGAGCTTCCTCTGCAATTATTGAAGGATGCGTTGCCCTGACGGATATTCCTCTTGCTGCCAGCTCTTTTTGTATAGTTTCACCATGGAATTCACGTTTTGCCGCCCCGCGGCTTGAGACCCTGCCGGATCCGTGACATGCGCTCCCGAATGTAAGTTCCATTGCCTTCTCTGCCCCATGCAGCACAAACGATGGGGTGCCCATACTGCCGGGAATCAATACCGGTTGTCCTGTCTTCCTGTAAACAAGAGGAACATCCGGATGTCCGGGGGGAAATGCCCGTGTAGCGCCTTTTCGATGAACATAAACCATTTTTTTCTCACCGTCAATCGTATGCTCCTCCAGTTTTGCCACATTGTGCGCCACATCGTATATGAGATTCATGCCAAGGTCATCCCGCCTGAAAAAGCGCGCAAATGCTTCCCTTACCCAGTGCGTAATGACCTGCCTGTTAGCCCAGGCGTAATTGGCACCCGCAGCCATGGCTTTATAATAATCCTGGCCTTCGGGCGATTCGGCAGGCGCACAGGCAAGCTGCCTGTCCGGAAGTATGATTCCGTATTTATGTGTGGCTTTATCAAGGATCTTGAGATAATCGTCACATATCTGGTGGCCCGCACCCCGCGAGCCGCAATGTATCATAACCGTGACCTGGCCTTTATGAAGCCCGAAAACCTTTGCAACTGCAGGATCATATACTTCATCCACATACTGCACTTCAAGGAAATGGTTGCCGCTTCCAAGCGTGCCGAATTGTGGTTTGCCGCGCTTTCGCGCCTTTTCACCCACTTTTGAAGGATCTGCTACTTTCATGTAACCGTTATCCTCACAATGCTCGATATCCTCTTTGACGCCATATCCGCTTTCTACTGCCCATTTTGCGCCATATCGGAAGGCAGCTGTCAGTTCACTGTCCGTGGCGCGAAGCTTGCTCTTTGAGCCCACACCTGATGGGATCTCATGGAAAAGAAGCTCTATGAGCTCATTTATCCTGGGACGCACCTCATCAACCATGAGATCTGTCTTGATTATCCTTACCCCACAATTGATATCGTATCCAACCCCACCCGGACTTATTATACCCGTATCCCTGTCAAAAGCGGCAACCCCTCCTATGGGAAATCCATAACCTGAATGGGCATCAGGCATTGCCATTGCGAATTTCTGTATTCCCGGAAGGGTTGCAACATTGGATACCTGGGTAAGTGTATCATGCTCAAGGCCCTCAAGCAATTGCGATGAGACAAAAATACGCCCGGGCACTCTCATACCGGGTTTATAATCCATAGGTATGTCCCATATGTAATCATTAACTTTCTTGAGGATGCTTGCAGCATTTTTTGTACTTTCGTCAGCCATGGTTATCTTCCCTCTCTTGTGTTGATTTTTCGATCATGAATTTGGCACCTTTAGTCTCCAAATCCGATCCTCTTGATATCCTCGGTCATCTCTTTGATCTTTTCAAGCTCTGTCTTGAACTCAGAATATGTTTCTTTAGCAGATTTTGTGGCAACAGCACCCTGTGTGGACGGGGCGATCAAACCCTGCTGCTCAAGAACACGCAATGAATATCTTACAAGATGGTCAGGTATGGCTGTTTCAAGAGATAATTTCAATATTCCAATAGGTCCGCAATCTATTACTTTTTTTAGAATGATGATGTGCCTGTTTAATAATTCCAATTCGTGCTGTACTCTTCTGGTTAGCATAAGCAGTCTTCAGAGTGTAACTATAAGCTTATCTAATTTAGCATATTGAAAATAAAACAAACGGGAATTAATGCCTGGAAGAGCAGTCAACGGACACTCATAGCAGGAAGTTAAAACCCTTCAGGAGAGTATCATTTCTTGAATTCGGTGTAACCGCACTTCCCGCATGAATTGCGGTTCTTGTGTTCACCCAGAAATACTCCCGGTCCGCATCTGGGGCATGAGGGTTTTATCCTTTTTGCTTTATTTGCGCTAATTTCATAGAATTTATTTATTGCCATTGAAATCCCTTCCTTTATTTAGCCTCAGGTTTAGGTTCGGATGCAGTTTGTGGAGGCGCAGCCTGTTCAGACTCTCCTTCCACTACCTTGGGCGCATCCCTTGCAATAAGATACTGGTTTGTAAGTTGTTTCAGGCGTTCTTCAGTCTGGTATAAACACACCGTTCCGATCATTTCCTGTTTTCCATATATCGTATCAAGACGCTCTATCACTATCAGCTCAGGCCTGGAATTAAGCAAAGCTGCAAGTTTGTTCTTCAACTCTATTCTGGTGACTGTTGTTTTATTTTTTACGGCCGCCGAAATCTCTCGTCTATTTAACAAGGGATTTGTCTTATCTTTAATAATTTGAATTTCCATTATTTTTCTCCTTACATTTCATTCTGTTAAGTAATGATTGGATTTCTTTCTTTTTGTCCTCGGTAACGCGAACAACTACCGCCCCTTTGTCAGGCAAACCATATATAATTACTGATGATATGGGTGCCATGGCTATCGCAGGAAGAGCTGCCAGGTCTTCTTCACCCTTGATAACTATCTGTACCGGTTTATCTGATCCCATCGATGTCTGGATTTCATGCAATAGTTTTTCAGTTATTGTTCCGGGCGGACTTTCAACAGTTATGGTCCTGAAATGACCATGTCTGGTTCCCTTTGTAATTTTATCTGAAACCGGGCTGCGTTTAGTCCTGTTATCAACAAATGATATGTCAGGAACAAGACCGGCATTTAAAAGATTGAATGTTACAATATCGCCAACTGATATTATTTTAGAACAATTTTCCAGATCCTTGATGATATTTTTTGTAGTCTCGATCCCATCTCCAAGATATAACTCTCCATGGAGTTTCCTCAGTTCATCTCTTAGCTCAACAGGCAAGCAGTATTTTTTCAAGTTATCTAACCTTCAGTGCATATTCACCCGGTAATTTAACTCCAAGTTTTTTTGCTATATGTGATTTTTCGGGGTTAATTATAACCACATAACCGCTCCAATCATTAGTAAGAGCCGTGGAATTGCAATATGCGCATATCTGGCTTTTTTTGACTAACCTGTGACATTCCCTGCAAACGTTTTCCGGCATTTATGTTCCCTCTGGTTTTAATTCATTAGTCTTTTCTGACTTTGGCGCTTCTTCTTTCTGCATTTCTTCTTTCTTTTTCTTCCTGGGTTTTCCTTTTTCTTCGGTTTCTTCTTTGGGTTTTCGGGCTTCTTCGATCCAATCTAACTTACCAAGGGCATGCTGGCGCATGGTGATACCGATCTTACTGTCCCTTGGTTCGCGCTCATTTAAGCTCACAGCTATTATCCTTGCTCTTATTTGATCTCCCTCTGTAATCGAACGACCTGATTCTTTTGTGATCAGACGTGAATTTTTCTCATCATAACTGACGAACTCATCAGTTAGCTGGCTCACATGTACAAGACCGTCAAGAGGGCCAATCCCCACAAAGACGCCGAACTGGACAACCTCAACTACGCTGCCTTCAATGATCTCCTGCAATTCAGGCATGAAAGTCAGTGCATCAAAAACCGTATCGTAATATATCCCCCCGTCCCCGGCGAGTATGTGTCCTTCGCCAACCTCTATTATATCCTTGACTGCAACTATCGCACCCATCCTCTTGTCCACAAGCCCTTCAAGCTTTTCTCGCAAAGCGAGTTTTACTGCCTGCTCAACCGGTTCACCGAGTAATTCCGGTGCAATCCTCACCGTGTCTGCTAATCTCATTTTCTTATACATCTAAATCCTCTTAAAAAGGTATTATATACTTAAACGAGTTCTATCTCGAAGATACACTTTAGTAACTCCCTTACTACATAATCTTTTCTTTAATTCGGTATCATTGGTAAGGACCGCCGCGTCCATACTGATTGCCAGGTCGATTATTATATTGTCTGCATACCCGCTCTTCTCAATTATAGTACACCTATCCAATAAGGTTAAAGCTATTTTGGCAGCAGTCCTATCTTTACTGCGGCCTGTCGCCACAATCCTTTCAAGCTCCTTTACAGAAGCACTTGGAACAATGTATGAATAAAAACCCAATTGTTCCAGTTCGGAAAAAATATCTATGCCGAATTGTCCCGGGATCATCAAACCATTTGTATCTATGATCACTTTTGACGTCATTTGTATTCTTTCAATATACCGGAACCGATCAGCCTCCAGCGCGCCCCTACCCGTCTGCTGATCGCGATATGTGAACCTTTATCTGCGCATATGGGTCTTTTGAGTTTGACCTCTGCATTCAGAGGCCTTGCGCTTGTGACGACCCCGATAGTTGTAGCTGTTCCTATATTCAGCATTAAAGGTTCATTTGAGCGTATCGGGTCAACTGTGGATTCATCACTCACTCCGACCACCCTTTCAAGAAGTTTTGTTTCCATTACAAAACCTTCTATAGTCGGAGGCAGTTTTCCCGGGATTCCTGCAACCTGCCCCACAAGTGCGTCGCTTTTTGTGATGGAAGGATCAAGTTTAGTGCCAATACCTATAAGACCGCCAGGTCTTGCTTCATCCAGCTCTTCTTTCCCTGCATGTATAGTTGTGATAACCGTTTTTATCGGGACCCATTTGACAGTTCCGCCGGTTTCGACTTTTCTGCCCGGCCTCATCTCGATCTCATCACCCGGCCGGAAAACACCGAAATTCAAGGAACCGCCGATTGCTCCACCTTTTAAGTTTTCAGGAGGAGTTCCGGGTTTATTTATATCAAAAGAACGTGCAACGAACATTAAAGGCGGCTTATCAAGCTCATGCTCGCGGGTAGGTATGTATTCCTCAATAGCTTCGATGATCAAATCGACATTTGTATTCTGCTGGGCAGAAACCGGTATGATCGGTGCATTCTCCGCAACGGTCCCTTTCACGAAAGCCTTTATCTGGTTATAATTTTCAAGCACTTTCTCGCGCGGGACAATATCAATCTTGTTCTGAACAATAATAATATTTTTTATCCCCAGGATATTCAGGGCCATCAGATGCTCTTTTGTCTGCGGCTGTGGACAATTTTCATTAGCTGCTATTACAAGAAGTGCGCCGTCCATGAGCGCTGCCCCTGATAGCATAGTCGCCATCAGTGTTTCATGACCCGGTGAATCCACGAAAGATATGGATCTTAGGACTTCTGTTTTTGTCCCGCATTTTTCACATACTTCTTTGACCGTAAAACTATCCGGTTCCGGGCAAACAGGACATTTCCTTAACACAATATCCGCATACCCCAGCCGGATTGAAATCCCTCTTTTAATCTCTTCGCTATGCCGGTCAGTCCAGACTCCTGAAAGTGCCTTGACAAGAGTGGTCTTGCCATGGTCAACATGTCCTACAATGCCAATATTTACAACAGGTTGCAATGAAATCCTCCGAAAATGATGCTCTTACATTAGGCTCTTTGTATTTAATGGCTTCTTTTAATCTTTTATTAGTTCATTATCGACAGAAGCTGCCCAGACCGACTCTCAAAAAAATAGTCTGTAAATGTTGAAGTATCTGTCTTCTCGCCTCCGAATAATAAGCGGGAGAGCGACGGCCTGTTGGAATATCTGACTTCAGGTTTCCCCTCAATGCTTGCAAGTTTCGCAGCCATTTCAATAGCATCATCAAGGTTTCCCAGATCATCCACAAGGCCCAGTTCCTTTGCTTTTGCACCGGTATATACCCTGCCGTCGGCAAGATCTTTTATTTTGCTTGATGAGAGGTTCCTTCCATCTGCCACTTCTTTTACAAAACGGCTGTAAACTTCCATGATTACCTGGTCTGCATACCGTTTTTCTTCATCCGATAATCCTTTCCAGTCACCTCCCATATCTTTTAATTCGCCTGATTTTGCAATATAAAAAGATGTACCTTCCTTCTCGTAAAATCCCGACCTGTTCTGGAATTCCCATATCACTCCTATGCTTCCGGTCAGTGTATCAGGGTTAGCAAGTATCTTATCGGCAGGAGCGCTTATGTAATATGCGGCGCTGGCCGTTACATCGCCCATTGAAACAACAATTGGCTTGTTTATTTTTTTCATAGCGCCGACTATTTCTTCAGCGGCTGCGGGAGAACCTCCCGGGCTGTTGATCCTCATTACGATAGCTTTAACGCCTTCATCGTCATCTGCATCCTTCAGGCTTTTTATGATATCCTCGGATGCAGCAATCCCGAACCCGGCGGGGATACTGCCTGTCAGCATTATTCCCTGGACATAAATCACTTCAACCCGATTTTTTGAAATCCCCAGGTCTTTACCTCCCCAGATTATATAGATGCTGCCTGCTATTATAAATAACAATATAAAAATTGTGAGAGTATATACTAGTATTCTTCTTGATGATAGTGTCATTTCAATGAAGAATGCTATCACCTGACAAATAGTTAATCATCAGGACATCGGTCAAGATATTTTGCATCACTTGCTTTTATGAACTCATCACAGACTTTTCCAGGGTCTCCATCCTGCACAATATGTCCTTTATCGATCAATACAGCCCTCTGTGCAACTTCTCTTATAAAGTCAATATGATGACTTATGAATATAATAGTGGTATTGAAAGTCTTATTGACATTCTTCAGGGAATTTGCAACATCTCTTAATGTAATGGGATCAAGATCGCCAAACGGTTCATCAAGAAGTAGTACGGATGGTTTTGTGGAAAGGGCAAGAGCAAGAGCAGCCCTCACATTCTCACCACCGCTTATCTGGTACGGCTTGACATCAAGGACACTGATAGGCAGATCCACAGCATCAAAGACCGGTTCGGCAAATTTTAAAACCTCGGTTAAAGGATAGCTGGGGAACAGGACGCCAAGAATAGCAGGCGTATAGCCCATTTTAGCTAGCTTTTCCTTTCCATTTTCCTCGGGCATATCGGTCATCCTGTACATTTCATCCAGGTCCACATCAGATATACCAAGGTCATATGCGCGTTTTCTTGCTTCTTCAATTACGTTCTGTCCCTTTACGCCCAACCTGAATGCAAGCTGCTGCTTAATAGTGGAGTGTGGTGTAAGAGCAAACTCCTGGTACATTATGCTTGTAGTTCTCCTGACCTCCATTCTTTTTGGGGAATATGTGGACATTTCAATCCATTCATTATCTACAAGGAACTCTATATCACCGTCGTCCGGGAAGATAAGCCCGTCCATGGCATGAAGCAACGTGGTCTTGCCCGCGCCGCTCGGGCCGATAAGTGCAACAATCTCACCCTGTTTGAATTCGAGATTAATTTTATCAAGGTCAAGAACTTCCCCCTGCCTGATGAGCCAATACCTTTTGGAAAGGTTATTTACCTTGATAACGGTCTTATCTGATGTCCGCTGTGGCATCGGGATAGCGGGTTTCATTTTCTTAAGGAATTTTTTCAATATCTCTTCAGGCTTGCCTTCATCTATTATCTTCCCGTTATCAAGCCATAGAACGCGATCTGCAAGATATGAATGTATTTCAGGCAGATGAGATACGACAATTGTTTTAAGTTTTAATTTCTCATTAACGTTCTTTATGGTATCAAGAACCCCCTGTTTTGTTGCCGGGCACGTCATTGTGGCCGGTTCATCGAGGAGAAGAAGTTTAGGTTTTGATGCTAACTGCCTTGCTATTAACAATCTTTGTTTTTCTCCACCGCTTAATACGGATGAGAAATGTTCTGCCTTTGAATCAAGATTTACGAGTTTTAAGTACTCAAGACTTGCATCATAACATTCCTGATAATATGGAGAATCCCTATCCGGAAGCGACTCATACCCGAATTTTTCTGCATAAACGCGGCGCAGTACATTTTCATAGGTAGCGCCCGACCACAAACCGAAATTTCTCTGAAGGTGGATCGCCGCCATTTTCTGAAGTTTCTTGATATCCCCTATCGAGGCATCCGGTTTTACCGTAAATCCGTCAAGCTCAAAACTGCCTCCGACAAATGGTTCCATACCGCGCAATACCTTTAATATTGTTGATTTTCCACCCCCGCTTCTTCCGATGATACCCAGTATTTCTCCCTCATTTACATTGAAACTTATTCCATCAAGCACTCTGATAGTGTCAGAATCGATTACATAGTCTTTAACCAGATTATTAACTTTGAGCATTAGGTCCTCCAAAACGTGCGGCAATTAATGATTATTAATAACGCTGATTTCGTAATGTTTGAGCGTCTATATATTATTATTGGTCATCCAGGTCAAGCCGGATATCAATACTATCGGAGTTTTCCTCATCATCACAATGTACATATAGAAAGGTATTTACTGTATAAATACTCTAAAAATCAAATATTATAGTGATATTGACTGAGGTAAACAAATGAAATTAAGCGGATTTTTCAAGAAAAAAGATTTGATGCAGGAAGCGCAAGATTATAAGAAGTCAGAAAAATACGACCGCGCCCTTGAAGCTTATGCGAACATACTTAAAATCGAACCCGGGAATCTCAAAGCCTGGTATGATAAAGCATCAATACATTTGACATTAGAACAATACCTGCCTGCTTATGATGCTTACAAGACCATACTGGAACTTGACCCGAAAAACATAAAAGCATGGCATGAAATGGGATTTATACTCGTGAATCTTGGAAGACTCAAAGAGGCACTTTCAGCTTATGACAAAGTGCTTGAATCAGAGCCTGAAAATACAAAATTGCTCAATGAGAAGGCAATAATATTGAAAGAGTTGAAAAGAGATCCCGAAGTATTAAAAGTTTATGACAAACTTCTTGAGAAAGACCCGAATAACGCCAAAATGTGGTTTGAAAAAGGATTGATACTCTCTGGTCTTGGAAAGGAATCCGATGCTTTACCAGCATATGAGAAAGTACTATTGATTGACCCGGGCCATGCAGGCGCTCTTGTTAGAAAAGGATTGATCATAGGAATGAGGAGACAATATGCTGAGAGCTTTGACCTGCTTGAAAAATCTATTAAGATTGATCCATCGAACTGGAATGCATGGTATGCTAAAGGAAAGGTATGGGGATTAAAGGGCAACGACCTTGATTCGATAGACCGGAAATATGATGCAATGAAAGCATTTGAAAAAGCATTGAATGCATACGAGAAGGCACTTGAATTAAATCCGAAGGATGCAGTATTATGGTTTGAAACAGGTATGATTCTCAACAAACTCAATCGGGCTAATGAAGCCCTCAGGGCTTTTGATAAGTCAATTGAAATAAATCCTGATAGTACCGGCGCATGGTATGAGAAAGGATTAATAACAAAGGAACTTGGAAATGAAACTGATGCAATGGATTGCTTCAGGAGAGTAATGGAATTGGACCCTTCGCATACTCTTGCTAGGCATAAATTGAAACATTAAATGTAAAAAAGAGGAAAAAAATGATTAATGATTTAAGTGGGAGAAATACTGTGAAAAAAATAACAGGTCTGCTATTAGTGTTGCTGCTTGTTACCCCGGCTTTTGCAGCCGATTGGAGCATGTTTAAAAATGATATTTCGCATTCCGGCTATACAGCCGATGCGGTAAATCCACCTCCTGCCCTGGAATGGACAAAAAATATCGGGTTTGAAACCGACTCATCTCCCGTCGTAGTTAATGATATCCTGTACATCGGAACAACCTTTGGTCTCCATGCACTGGATGTAAGATCCGGAAAGGAACTCTGGAGATATCATACAAACGGTTTTTTAAACTCGGTTCCGGCTGTTTCAAACGAGGTAATATATTTCGGAGCAGATGATCGCAAGTTCTATGCATTAAATGCAAGAAACGGAACCCTCCTGTGGATGAATGATAAAGCCATAAATAGATATAAAGCTTCGCCTGCTGTCGTAAACAACATTGTTTATACAATACCAACAGATGGCTCCGTTTATGCGTTTGATATCAAAAACGGTGAGATAATCTGGTTGACACTCGTAGGAAAAATATCAGAATCCTCACCTGCTATTGGTGATGGAATTATTGCGTTTGGAACCGATGGCGGAGAAATAGTGGCGCTTGATTCTTCAACCGGAAAAGAAAAATGGCGTTATGATACGGGAACAAGTGATATCAAATCTTCCCCTGTTATAGCTGATGGAATTGTATTCATCGGGTCAAATGACGGGTCGGTTTATGCACTTGCTACTGATAAAGGGACATTCAAATGGAAATATTCCACGCGAGATAATGTTGAATCTTCACCTTCCGTGAAAAATGGCGTAGTCTATGCAGGTTCAAAAGATTCCAGTTTCTTTGCACTTGATGCATCGACCGGAAAAGAAATATGGAAATCCCAGAGTTTGGGACCTGTAATTTCATCCCCGGCAATTTCAAATAATGTTGTCTATTTTGGGACGAGGAATAATTTCATTTATGGTCTTGATGCCAGCACCGGAAATATGCTCTGGAAAAGATCAACCGGACAGAATGATATGGATTACATAACATCTCCTGCCGTATCAGGCAATATGCTGTTCGCAGTGACGCATAGCGGGCTCCTGTATGCATTTTCCTCACGAGCCATGGCAACAACCACGCCTGTCGTGAATGAAACAACGGCCCCATCCGCAGTAACACCTGCTGTGAGCCCTGTTGTTCCAACTGCTGCGCCGTCTGAGACCAAGGAATCTTCAGGACCCGGATTTCCGGCCTTAATCCTTATGATAGTTGCAGTGTTCGGATTATACCGGAAGAAAAGATAGACGCACATGGAACAAAACCTCAAGGGCACAATAATATATGGTGATGAGTTTGTGCCTATTGAAGGTTCTATTAATATAGAGGATGGTATAATCAAAAATATTGAAGAAAGTACCGTTGTATCCGATGTAATTATCGCCCCATGCTTCATAAACGCACATACTCACATCGGAGATTCGGTCATAAAAGATCCTCCCTTTTTGCCCCTTTTTGAACTCGTGCAGCCGCCTGACGGTCTAAAACACAGAGTTTTAAGGGAAACTTCGCATGACGAACTTGTCTTTTCCATAAAAGCAAGCCTTAGCGATATGATAAAAACAGGGACCGGTGCTTTTTGTGATTTTCGCGAAGGCGGTCTTGCCGGAGTAGAGGCGCTGCATGAAGCTGTGAAAGCTGTAGGGGCTGTGGGGGCTGTGGGAGCCGTCGGAACATATCCGCGTATTAAAGCTTTAATCTTCGGGCGGCCGGATGATAGTGATCTGGATTATCTTGATATTTGCGATGGAACCGGATTAAGCAGCACGAATGATCTGGAACTTGAATTCATCAGGGATATTATGAAAAAAACAAAGAATAAAGGAAAGAAATTTGCCATACATGCAGGTGAAAAGGACTTAAATGATATTTCCAGTGCAATTGAGTTACAACCTGATTTCCTTATACATCTTACAAATATTGATAAAAAAAATATTAAGAATATTGCAGATGCTGGTATCCCTGTTGTGGTCTGTCCACGCTCGAATTATATTACAAGGTCAGGAATCCCCCCGATAGGAGAAATGATTGATGCAGGAATTCCCGTTTCTGTTGGCACTGATAATGTAATGCTAAATTCCGTTAATATGTTTTCCGAGATGGAATTCCTTGCTAAAACAAACTTATATGATGACAGACAAGTATTTAAACTGTGCACGCTAAATGGAGCAAAATTATTAGGCCTGGATAAAGAATTAGGCTCTATAAAAAAGGGGAAAAAAGCAAGATTGATGATCTTGAATAAAAAATCCGATAATATGCAGGGAATAAGAAATCCATTGAGCAGTTTAGTGAGGCGGGCTAGACCGGATGACATTATACGAATAATTTAGATGACTGTGGAGAAAAATTATGGCTAGTAAATTAGTTGAAAAAATATTGATTGCAACAGATGGTTCGGAATATACCAAGAACGCGGTTGATTACGGTGTCGACCTTGCAAAGAGTACGGGAGCAAAGCTGCTGGCAATTTACGTGGTTGATACTGCTGCTTTTGCTTCGATCCCGATGGACGCTGCGTGGGAGAGCATGTATGAGCTTTTAAAACAGGAAGGCGACCTTGCTATAAAATACGTGGCTGAAAAAGCAGATGCGGAAGGCTTGAAATTTGAAGGGACTTTAATCGAAGGGCATCCTGCCGATGAAATAATAAAATATTCGGAAAAGAACTCAATCTCCCTTATAGTAATGGGAACCCTGGGAAAGAGCGGGCTTGACAGGTTCCTTCTGGGAAGCGTTGCTGAGAAAGTTGTTCGCAATTCAAAAATACCTGTACTTGTAGTCCGCGGTAAAAGGTAATAAAAAGGAGAAACAAAATGCCGAATACATCGCAGAGCATAAAAGTGGATGAAGTGATGGCAAGAGAAGTTGCCTGTGCTGAATTGCCCGGATCACGGGATGAAGTTCTAGAAATATTAAAATCAAAGCACATTTCGGGAGTTCCGATTGTAAAAGGCAGGGAACTGGTCGGGATTGTAACAAGGACCGATCTATTAAAACATCCGGAAGAAGAACAGATCGCACTCCTGATGACAAGGAATCCGATTACGATCACACCGGACAAATCGATTGTGGATGCTGCACGGATAATCCTGGAAAAAAATATTCGGCGTTTGCCAGTGGTGGAAGATAGTACCCTCACAGGGCTTATTACAATAGCAGATATTGTGGGAGCAATAGGAAGGCTAAATATCACTTCCTCTATCAGTAGCTATATTGGAAGCGGGGTTGTATCGGTCTGGGCAGAAACACCTCTTAACATAGCTGGGGCAATAATGGAGCTTGCAGATGTTAAAGCGGTCCCGATACTGGATTCGACGCTTACTCTGGTAGGTGTGGCGGCTGATAAGGACCTTATCAGTGCAAGTATAATCGAGGATAAGACCGAGATGTCCAATATGTCCGCAGGTTCGGATGATGATGCCTGGACATGGGAATCCATGAGGGACACAATGAGCCTGTATTATAGCGTTTCCAAGATACAGCTTCCGGATTCACCTGTAAAAGAGATAATAAAACTGACAGGTGAACCCGAAACCGCATTATTAAGCTCGTCTGTCAGTGAATGCGCACGTAAAATGAGACGCAAGAGGATCGATCAGCTGCCTATCATTAACAGCACTAAAAAACTGCTGGGCCTGGTCAGGGATAAAGACCTTTTGAAGGCAATCGTATAATTCTGTTTTTTAGCGTGTTATACGAATTTTTAATTTTTAGCTGGATCTTCTGCATCACTTGCTTTTTTATTGGTATGTCTTTAAGCGACATACGGTGTTTTGCACAATCAATTAGGCCAATATAAGAATCCATATGTAACTGGCAAGGAGAGAGAGTTTCAATTTATGTTGGTAAATTGAAACCCCTTACAACGCAATATTTAAACTATTTGACGCTATCTACTAACCGGTACCATGAGAAGCGATAATATAAAAAAAGGACTTGAACGGGCCCCGCACAGGTCTTTATTAAAAGCGATCGGGCTGACGGATGAAGAAATATCCCTGCCTTTTATCGGGGTTGTGAATTCCTGGAACGAGATAATACCCGGTCATATCCACCTGGATAAGCTCGCTGAGGCAGTAAAAGCCGGAATTCGTATGGCTGGCGGCGTCCCGTTTGAATTTAACACTATCGGGATATGCGACGGCATTGCAATGGGGCATACAGGCATGAAGAATTCCCTCCCGAGCAGGGAAATAATAGCTGACAGCATCGAACTGACAGTGGAGGCACACCAGTTCGACGGGATGGTCATGATACCGACATGCGATAAGATCGTGCCCGGACATCTCATGGCTGCGGGACGTCTTGATATACCCACTGTAGTTGTAACAGGCGGGCCTATGATGCCGGGGATTGTAGGTGATGAACCCCGCGATGTAATATCATTGTTCGAGGCCGTAGGGGCGCGCCGGAACGACAGGATCTCGGACCTGGAACTTAAGAACCTGGAAGACTGCTCGTGCTGCGGAGCGGGTTCATGCGCAGGTCTGTTCACTGCAAATACGATGGCATGCGTTACCGAAGCACTTGGCCTGAGTCTTCCGGGATGCGGAACAGCGCATGCCGTGGATGCAAAAAAAGTAAGGATCGCAAAGCAATCCGGTATGAAGGTGATTGAACTTGTTGAAAAAGGGATCAGCGCGCGGCAAATAGTCACCCGGGAATCACTTGATAATGCAATACGGATCGATATGGCCATCGGCGGAAGCACAAATACCGCACTGCATTTACCTGCAATAGCAATGGAATACGGTCTTGACCTTCCGCTTCTAAGATTCGATGAGATCAGCAGGGAAACACCTCACCTGATCAATCTGCGGCCCGGAGGGGATAGATATCTTATAGATTTTGAACGCGCCGGGGGGGTACCTGCAATACAGGAACGCCTGCGCTCAAAACTTGATCTGGATACACTGACAGTAACAGGGAAAAATCTCGATGAAAACCTGAAAGAATACATTATCATAAATCCGCGCGCAAACAGGGAGATCATTGCAAGCCCTGATTCTCCCGTTCATGCAGAAGGCGGGATCGCAGTATTAAGAGGAAGCCTTGCTCCGGATGGCTCTGTAATAAAACAGACAGCAGTCAGCCCGGAAATGTTAAAACACCGCGGACCTGCCCGCGTTTTTGAGAGCGAAGAACAGGCTATGGCAGCCATAATGGCAAAGAAGATCAAATCCGGGGATTGCCTGGTGATCAGGTACGAAGGACCAAAAGGCGGCCCCGGGATGCGGGAGATGCTTTCTCCTACGGCTGCAATAGCAGGTATGGGACTTATTGATTCCGTAGCGCTCATCACGGACGGCCGGTTCTCGGGCGGAACGCGGGGGCCCTGCATAGGTCATGTATCACCCGAAGCGGCAGAAGGCGGGCCCATAGCTCTTGTTCAGGAAGGGGATACTATAGAAATAGACATACCAGGGCGTATCCTGGACCTTAAGATCTCAAAGGAAGAGCTTGAGAATAGAAGAAAATCCTGGGAACCTCCCGCACCGAAAGTCACGAAAGGCTATCTTGCCCGCTACCGGAAACTTGTGGGATCGGCCAGTAAAGGTGCTGTTATATTGTAGCCAATGATAAATACCCTGAAATCCATCCCCCGCATAGGCGAAAAAACCGCGCGTCGCCTTGTCGAGCATTTCGGCTCTGAAAAACAGGCGATCGATGCGATAATGAACCGGGATATCGCTGCTATTAGCGAGCTTGAGGGAATGACTGAAAAATCCGCTACTTCCCTTGTGCTGGAGGCTATTGCAATAAATGAAGGCGCAGGTATCCGGGATTTCCTGAAAACAAATGAGGCTTTCGAATTTTATGAACGGCTCATGGAAATTATCAAAGGTTTTGCCCATACGGATTATGCCAGAACCAAACTGAGTTTATATTTTCCTTTTCCAGCGCGAAAAGAGGAAAATATAATGCATATCCAAAAACAGATCCGTGCAATTATCGGGATTTCTGATAAACTCGATGAAAAAGAAATTTCTTCACTTTTATCAAGAATAAAACCCCTGAAGACCAATGTCGATATACCTGCCATCAGGGAGAGGGTCATCATTGCCACGAACGCCGGGGAATTTGAGGCTGCCAAAAGATTCCCTGTTTCAGTCCAGCTTGTTTCCGATGTCAGGGAAATTGCTGACATATCCCGCGGTTATTCGTATGTTATACTGGGAACAGGTCTTGCAGGCCTTGATTTTCCGGATGACATAGATATTGATTTCCTGGATATCAAAAAAGCCGAGATGTGGCAGATCGCCCCTGAGAAAGAATTGATGTTTTTCACAAAAAACCTTGAATCTATCACATGCTCTATTGAGATATTGAACATAATCAGGCAGCATTCCCATGATTTTTGTGAAAAAATAAGGACAGATGACATCCAGAGGCTAACTTCGGGTATAATGAAACTCTCAGGCGAAAACGATGTAAAAAGCGGGCTTGATAATGAGATAGATAGGTGCAAATCCATTATCGCCAGACTGAACGATACAGTTGCAAATTCTGAAAGGCAGGCCAATACCGAATTTGGGGCTCTTATCGAAAAAAGCTCGATAACTGTCAGAGGCTTTGACCTTCTAACTGCAATGGATGGGAGCATCAACCGGCTGCTTGAGAAAGAGATCAGGGAAAAATACAACACAGTAGCAGCTAATGCGATGCGAGAAATTGTTGCTGAACTCGGCCTTAGTCCTGCAGAGTCACAGTATGTCAATAATTTCTTTAATGAGGAAGTGTCGCACCCGATAAAAATAAACGTACGCGGAGTTGAAGGATTAAAAAACCATCTGCTTCGAAGCATAGCGTCAAGAAAGATCGTCATATTAAGAAATAATGCCCGTTCTCTTTCAAATTTAAAGGAAACCGCATCCATGCTTGTTCGTGACGTTCTTGATTTTGATGTTGGATATGCGATCGCCTGTTTTTCAAGGAAATTTAACCTTAATATGCCTGATATTCAAAGTAATAATGGTATAGCAATCAAAGGAGGCACCAACCTTTTCCTGGCAAATGCAGTCCCGATTGAATATGCAGTAGGAAAATCAAGCATGAATTCGAATATCGGTAAACTCAGCGACGCACGTGTGGTCCTGTTAAGCGGTGTGAATTCCGGCGGCAAGACATCAACACTTGATCTTCTTGCCCAGGTTGCCATACTTGCCCACATGGGTTTTCCCGTTCCTGCGAAAGAATGCGAGCTGGGAATAGTTGAAGAATTTTATTATTTTGGCAAATCCAAAGGCACGATGGATGCCGGGGCATTTGAAAGTACGATAAAGGATTTCTCAGCCGTTGCTAACAAGAACACAAAGATAGTCCTTACCGACGAGATGGAGTCAATCACAGAGCCTGGCGCTTCCGCAAAGATCATTTCAGGCATACTTGAGGAACTTGACGATAATAACGGCCTCGGGGTATTTGTAAGTCATCTTGCAGAGTCGATACTGAAGAATACGACTCATAAGATCCGGGTTGATGGCATTGAAGCAAAAGGTCTTGATGAAAACCTTAACCTGATAGTTGACAGGAACCCCCGGTATAATTATCTGGCCCGGAGCACCCCTGAACTTATTGTGGAAAGACTGGCGCGCAAGTATGAAAATATAGAATTTTACGGGAAATTGTTGAAGAAGTTCAAATAATCTTTCCACTTTATTTTCATTTTTTAATGCTCATTTTAATGATCATATTGACCGGGAAAGGCTTTATTTGTTTTAAGAACTATCTTGTATTGATTATTACTATGATAATGACCAATATTTACGTAGCAGAGAATATCGTTTTTTTCAGGTGAAATCAAATGAGCGAAAACCGGAACGAATCCGAATTTGATTATTTAATACTTCTTTTCCGGTATATTTTACGCAGATTGAATTTTCAGCATTTGCTTTTCTTTTCTGTTTTTGTAACTTTTGATATAGGAGATGCGGTTACGGCCGCCATGATGATGGAATTAAACGGGATAAATTCAGAATATAATATAATAGTTAAGAATATCTTTGTGAATTATGGGCTTGCAGGGCTCATTGCAGCAAAGCTCTTGTTCATAATAGTCCCCCTTATTATCGCTTCAATGGTAGTTGAAAGAAGCTATTGGTTAATAAATGGTGTCCTTGTAGCTCTCGTCATAGCAGGTTTGATGGCCACCCAGGCAAATCTGCAGAGAATGGAGGGCCTGCCGCATATGGGTCCTATGGAAATTAACTTAATCTATCTTAATTTCCTGATCATCCTTGGAATAGCTGGCACGATTCTGGATCATTATTCTCCATATCCCACAAAAGAACGATTTACCACCAGGTAACATATTCAAAAAAAATTCATTTACTATAAGGTGAATTCAGGATATATGGTCTCCGGGGCGATCTATGTAAAAGGTAATGTAAACAAGATCGAAGCTATGATGTTTAAGAGATATGGTATTAAGAAAATTTATAGCCCATAATTTGGGTATGATCATGGACAATTTAGTAGGGAGTGTAATGAATCTTGCTGATACTTCTATGTATGTAGATAAATATTATAAGAGTTGAATGACATGGCAGAATTATTTACACAAGAATAAGCAAGGGCATGGCTCAGGAAAAACAATCTTAAATAAATTTTTATATCTAATCCAACAATATATTCTTGAATAAGTAAGAAAATGGGGCAATCTCAATGTGGAATCAAAGCCAGGAACTGGATATCGAAAAGGCAGGGGATGACGCCAACAAGCTTATACTGCTTGGATCTGCCCTGAAAGCAGGAATATTCCAGGCTCTTGATACGGAAAAGGATTTGGCCGCACTTAAGGAAGAACTCAACGCGGATGAAAGGGCGCTCTACATCGTGCTTGAAGCCCTGTGTTCAATGGGATATGTTGTCAAATCAAACGACAGGTATATAATTGCTGATAAAGCCCGTCCCATTTTCCTTCTGCGCGGCGAACAATATGTCGGTGATTATCTTCCTCATCTTATGACCATATTAAAGTCATGGCTTTTGCTTCCCGATATAATTAAAGGAAAAAAGCCGGAAAAAGAACCGGATCAACGCGATATCCCGGTTTTCATGCATGCTATGGCATCAAGGCCGGATGCAATAGCGCAGGAGGCCGTAAGCCAGATTTTGATGAGGAAAAAAGATGCCAGGAATGTGCTTGACCTTGGCGGAGGCCCGGGAAAATACTCCAAACTTTTTATCAATAGGGGACTGAAAGCGGTTCTTTATGATACAGCAGAAGTAATAGATTATGTTACTACTGCGTTCAATCTCAATGAATTGAAAAATATTACTTTCAAGAAAGGGAACTTTACACAGAACATTGAAAAGGATTTCAACGAAAAATTTGATCTTGTTTTCATGGGGAATATTTGCCATATTTACTCTGAAAACACTAACCGGAAACTTGTCCGGCAGGTTTATGATTTATTGAATAAGAACGGGATGATTGCAATAGAGGATTTCGTGCGTGGAAGAAGCCCGCACGCTGAGATTTTTGCGGTTAATATGCTGGCAAATTCAGAAGAAGGCAATACATGGACCGAATCACAGTACAGGGAATGGCTCAAAGAAGGGGGATTCCGACAGGTTGAAGTGATTGACCTTTCAAAGAAAGGCAAGCAGATTATAACAGGATTTAAAGTTTGAAAGTACGAGTTTAAAAAGCGTGAATTTTTATTCTATGAATTTCATTGAAGAATATTACATGGAAAAAACGCCAGAAAATGAAACTCTCTTCTCAAGAAATTTTATTCTGACAAGCCTTTCCACATTCATGCTGTTCGCAAGTTTCTATTTCCTCCTTATCACGCTTCCGATTTACATTGAGAGAATTGGCGGTACTGAATCCGAGATCGGGTTAATCATAGGCGTTTTTACTATTTCGGCTGTGGCACTTCGCCCGTTCATAGGACAGGAGGTTGACAGGCGCGGCAGGAAAATCATCCTGATATCCGGTATCCTGGTGTTTTTGATGTCCATGCTGCTTTATGATTATACAAAGAGCGTTACCTCTTTGCTTCTGTTAAGAGTAATTCATGGGATCGGCTGGGGCGCCGCAACAACTGCCGCAACAACACTAATAGCTGATATTGCTCCCCCAACAAGGAGAGGTGAGGCAATGGGGATATTTGGGATGTCCTCCAACGTCGCCATGGCGATAGGACCTGCATTGAGCATAACATTGCTTCAAGCTTATGATTTTTCCATACTTTTTTTAATATGTGCGGGGATAGCGCTTGCATCCTTACTCTTTGCTATTCCGATCTCCGAAACGATGGTGACACATCCGAAAACATCCTTATTTAGCAGAGAAGCATTATTCTCATCTGCGCTTATGTTCACAGTTGCATTAACGTACGGTTCGATAGTATCGTTCCTTTCACTTTTCGCACAGAAACAGGGAATACCAAACCCCGGGATTTTTTTTACGGTATTTGCAGCAACCCTCATTCTTGTCAGGGTGCTGGCAGGTAAGATCTCAGATATAAAAGGAAGGAAATTTGTGATCATACCGGGTATGATCCTGATATCTGCAGGTCTGTTGGTTTTATCGACAGCAAGCGCCCTTGAGAGTTTTCTTGCAGCTGCGCTTCTTTACGGCCTTGGTTTTGGTTTTGTTCACCCATCGCTCATGGCCCTTCTCGTTGACAGGGTGAATGATAAGGGCCGCGGCGCTGCCATGGGTACGTTTACAGCTGCTTTTGACCTTGGAATTGGAGCAGGTTCCATAATCCTGGGTCTGGTTCTGCAATACTTCGGTTTCCAGGTTATGTACACACTTGGGGGATTGATAGTGCTAATAGGTGCTGTTTTTTTGATTGCAGATAAAAGAAGGGCTTTAAGGGGGATGTAATGGACCTTTTCTCCCATGCACTATTTCCATATTTGCTCGGGAATTACTTTAAAAAGAGGAAAGATGAGATCACAGCCTTAGTTATCGGGGGAATAGCGCCCGATTTTGATGTTTTTCTTTTATGGATACAATACCTGTATCCTACTTCTTATTTGATCACCCATCGGGGTTTAACTCACTCTCTTTTTTTCGGGTTTTTTACAGGGATGCTAATATTATATCTTGCTTCTCTTAACGGAATTAAAAAGAGAATCCGGAAGTACATTGATTTTGAACCAGTGTTCTCACCCCGGAACATTATGTATGCTTTTGCAGGCATTATCATTCATCTTATCTTTGATTATTCTACAACAAGAGGAGTTCCGTTATTTTACCCGTTCGATATAACAAGGTATTCTGCCGAACTGTTCTTTTATACTGATATTTACCTGACAATAGTTAGCCTGATAATAGTAATAATTTTATTCAGAAAGCCTTCTCAAACTCGAAGTATCACAAAATTCCTGATAATATTCCTTCTTATTCTGGGTGGATTGGGTGCCCTGAGGTTTGCAGAGAAAAATAATACGGAGAACTTTTTTAACGATGTAAATATAAAAACCTTCCCGACAATGAACTCCTTTGATTGGTATGCCCAGAAAGAAGAAGCAACAACAATAAGAATATACGAATACAACAGCCGGGAAGGAAAATTATATTACAACGATACATTCCCGCGCTTGAATGTCACTTCAGGAGGAGGTGATCTTGAAAACGCACTTCGTCTTGCAGATGAACTCCCGCAGCTGAAAATGTTCAGGTGGAGAGCCCATTCTGTGGCTGTTAACGCATCTTACGGCAATGATACATGGAGCTTAGAGTATTATGACCCTGTCCAGAGGGCACAAATGAGAGACGTAGCAAGAGCATTCAGGATAGCTGGCACAAGATTCGGTTCACTTACGATAAACGTGAGCCGGGATATAGCTGTAGCGACTTAAATACTGAGATATTTATTAATACTTTCTTCCGGGATTTTCAGTTCGCTTAAGAACCTCTCCATCATTGTTGTGTTTAGTTTTTCTTTTGATAATTTGTATAGAAATCTTGCTTCATCGATATCTTCCGGGGAACCCTGGAATAAGTTGTACGGAATTTGTATTTCAAGAGGTGAAATAAATAAATTCCTATCACTGAGTATTACTTTTCTTCGATATTTCAGAGTAAGTCTATCCAGTTCATTTTTAATGATTTTTATCCTGAACTCCGGGATTTTACGTTCATTTTTTGATAAACTCACAGCATGATGGTTTTTCAGGTATGCATTGTAAGCATCGATCGGATCGTCCGTATTTTTGCATTTGTATGAATTCTCGATTTCAAGCCATAATTTCAGGAATTTTTCAAATGAGATATTCTGGATCAGGAAATCAATATTTTCGCATACTCTACTGCTGCTGAAAAGAATCGAGATGTATTTTGAGAAAATCACATATCGAATATTATTTTTAGCAAGGATTTCCGAAAAATCCAGTGCCATGTTATCAATGATTGTTAGATCTTTATCAAGGATTATTTCATTGTCTTTAAATTCTATTTTTATTTTACTTTGACTCATACAGCCCTCCTGCAAGTTCCCTTATCCTTTCTGCTGTCATGCAACCGACACGCTCCACCTTCATCAGTTCTTCATGAGGCGCTTTTATGACATTTTCCACGCTGCCGAAGTGTTTGAGTAAATTCCTTGCAGCTACCTGTCCTATGCCAGGAAATGATGATAAAATATATTCTTTCATTTCACCCTGTGAGAGACGGCTGCGCTTTCCATGCAAATTGAAGGGCCTTGTTCTATCTGCTTGCTCTTTTGCAGCGATCATACTGATAACCTGTGCTGATTCTGCCTCGTTAAGCGTATATAGTGTCGGGATGCGCATAAGGGCGATCGTATTAAGGAAGCCCTGTATGGCTTTTGGGTTCATCCTGCGGCCTGAATAAAAGAACGGGTCTTCCCCCTCGATAATTAAAATGGGCTTCCTGTACGAATTTGCAAGGTCCATAAGCTGTGAAAATAGCTCCCTGCGCTCAAGCAGGGTCGCGAAAAGATCATCGACGGTCTTTCTTTCGAATGCCACGCGATCGCTCACAATATAATCACCTGTTTCCAGGGTGGTAATCTCAATTTCCGCGCCAAGCTTTACAAGAGCCTCTGCTACTCCGGAGCGCATTTCCCTGTGGTCAATGATTATCCTCATATCCTCCTCGACATGACCAGCGTTATACCACCACAACAGATAATATACTATCAGAAAGTGTGCAGTGAAAGTATTACTTTCACTTTCATTATCCTATGCTGCTGTTTTTCTCTTTATCTTTTCAGTTTCTTTTAAAATCGTATCAATACCGCTTTTGACAAGTGCCTCGAACTTCTCTTTTCGCATGCTTGCCCTGTTGAGCGTCTCTCCGAGATCGAGGGGAAGCGCGATATCGATCCAGTTATCCCTTACCCTGTAAAGCAATGGTTTCTCAAGGATTCCCTTAATTTTCTCATTGGCAGAAGAGGCGGTGTCGCTATCTTTGAATTTTACAGGTACATGCAGTGTTAGCGATGTGATCTTTCCGTCCTTTTCTTTTGGAGTGTATAATCGAACGATCTCATTCCCGAAGCGGCCAAAGAACTGGTCCGTTCCTTTCCCGAATCCTATTTTTTCAATCGCCGAAACCGCTCCTGCGGGAATGTCATCCATAATACAGCCGCACAATGCGCTTGTTATCTCTTTTTCTTCAGTGCTTTCGGATATGCGAACAAAATCATCAGGAGGGAAACCCATTACGATTTCATCGTCGCGGTAGCCTGAGAACATCCTTGCACCGTTGCAAAGAAGCGAGAGATTTACTTTTTTCTCCATGAAAGGTATTGCAGTGCATTCGCCGCATACCGCAAACTCTCCTTTGAACTTTGCCTCAACAGGCTGTTTTTCATGAAGCTGCGCAAGTATTGTTGAAACGCGCATTATTTTTCGAGGATTTCCAATTATTATAACCACATCGGGTTTTTTCTCAGTTTTTTCAAGGGGTGTTACACTTACCAGTTTCGTATTTGCAGGTTTTATCCTCGGATAGACCTCACCATAGCTCGGTTCCGTGAAGCCAAGAGCAAGTTCAGCACTTGTGCACGTCAGTTCTTCGACGCCAAAAACGAAACTTTCCCCGTAAAATGCGCTTTTTCTTACCATTTCGCAAAATCGCATGGGCTGGATGCTCGTTTTCTTTTCAGAGCTATCATTGATGATCCTGATCGAAACAGGTGAAGAAGGAAGTTCAAAAAATTTCCTGAATTTCATTGACAATTCTGCATATTTCATCGTTATTCCTCGATTTTTATTCCTTTTTCTCTTGCTATATCCTTGAAAGCATTGGCCACATATTCGATCTGTTCATGCTTTAAACCATAGGTATTGATCTTGAAATTCTTGCTCATGCCGGGGTGAAGACCCACGATCTTTCTCTTTTTTAATTCATGATACAGGAAATATCCCCTGCGCTTATCCTTTTCCGCGATCTCATGAAGCGGCAGGCTTTCAAAGTTCATAAGAGTATGCTGTTTTGGCTTGACACCCATCTGGTGGAATCCTTCGATCTTCTCAAGCTCATTTACAAAATAACGGGCTTTTTTTACCTCTTCGTCCCAGCGGCCCACACGGTCTACAACTGCAGGAAATGACGCCATAAGCGTGGCTACCGGCGCACCGAATACCGGTGAGCAGCCGAACAATGCGACTTCTTTTTTCGAAAATCCACGGCCGCTCCAATCACCGCGGCATGTTGATTTATTGAATACTTTGCTGCTCCATTCGTACGTTGTTGCAAGTATTCCGATAGGAGCCGATGCTGCCCAGCTTTTGTGCCCCGAACCGCACAGGAAATCCACATGAAGCTTCTTGCCATCAACAGGCATTATACCGGATGAATAAGCGGTATTCAGCAGGAAAGGGACGCCGTATTCTTTGCATATTTTCCCCACCTCTTCGGCATCGGCAATATTGCCGTACCTGTAATCCACATGTGTAAGCACTGCTATCGAGGGAAGTTTTCCGGTCTTTTGCTCTACCTCTTCGAATTTCCTGGCATACCCCTGCGCATCGATTTCAAATCTGGGATAGCCGTTATGCGGGACTTCAACTATGTTTAACCTGTTTGCCTCTGCGGCAAGATATGAAGTATAATGGGCAAGAGCATCTACCACAACAGTATCGCCCGGCTCGCAAATCATATGCATTACAGCCCATTTCGCATGGCGACAGCCTGCTGTGAACCTGACATCGTCCATATTAAGGAATTCTGCGACATCCGCGGTAAAGTCGTGAACAGGCGGCTTATCCACAAGGTCCACTCTTGATTCGAAACAATAATCGCATACCGAATAGCCGTCGCCGAATTCAAGGAGGGCTTTTCGCGCTTCTGCTGTCAGGACTCCGCCGCGCTGGATAGGATGTACATTTACATAAGTATCGGAAATCCCGCGGGTCAGGTTTTTATATTTGTTAAGGTCCATGATGTGAAATCAGGTTCCAAGAGTTTATTAATAGACTTATAACTTACGGAAAAGGCAAGAATGTATCTAATGATATTCTCATTATCATGACCACGATGATTATATGCATGGATAAATATATAAATTCAAACAGCTTATATTAATTAGTATTAGAGTACAAATTTCAGCAGGGTGGTGCAACTCCTCTCATTGCCCTGCTTTTCAGGTTGGTTAAAATATTATATATGCACTTTTATAAAACTACTGTCCTCCTGAAAGTGAATTTTTTTAAAAGCCGAATTTAGACCTTATTCTAAAACTCTGCTATCATCATCTGATCTTTTATAGATTTTTCACATTCAACCGACAGCTTTATAGGTAATATAGTACAATGGCATTGGATTAATTCATTATGACGATGATGAAGTAATTTGAGGGACGATTAAAAATGGATAATGATAGAAGGACTGAAGGGTATAGCTATTCACGAGCTTTTGTGTGCACTTTCTGCAAACTCAACTAATATGATCAATATAACAAACTCAGAAACTTTTTCCTTAATCCTCCTCCCGCTTCTTATCTTTACGGCGAGGGTTCTGGATATGACCCTCGGAACAATCAGAATCATCTTTGTTTCAAGAGGAAGAAAATTCCTTGCTTCGCTTTTTGGATTTTTTGAAATAATGATATGGCTTTTTGCAATCGGACAAATTATGCAACATCTGACCGATATTGCCTATTATCTTGCTTACGCAGTCGGTTTTACCTCAGGAATTTTTGTTGGCATTACGATAGAAGAGAAAATGGCAATGGGTACAGTGGTGGTTCGGGTTATTACAAAAAAAGATCCCCATAAATTAATAAAATGTATTAAATCTGCTGGTTACGGGGTCACAAGTTTTGATGGTCAAGGGGGCACCGGTCAAGTAAAACTTATTTATACTACTATAAAACGCAAAGATACGAATAAGGTAGTGGAAATTATTAAAATGTTTGACATAAAGGCGTTTTTCTCTATAGAGGAAGTCCGTTTAGCAAACGAAGGAATATTCCCATCGGCAAAATCCGACCACTGGATTTCTCTTGATTCATTAAGATTGAACTTTCCGAGAAAGTAAGAAACTTTGCGATTGGTTTATATTTCATAATATCGCCAAAGAAGTAGATTGATTCAGAAGATAAAAGGGTAATTTAATATGAACAAAGGAATATTGACTGATAATCTTTTTAGTATAGGAGACTGAATAACATTGATTTTTAGCGGTGTAGTGATTCCCGTATCCACGATCGACTGGTATGGCAGATCTGTTTCAGTGATTTTTTTTAACGGTTGTAATTTTAAGTGCTTATATTGTTCGAACAATAATTTCATAAAAGTTGCAAACCAGCGCATTGAACCTCTGTATAAGGGAGGAAGTGTAATGGAGATAAAAGAAATAGAAAAAATGATCCTTGATGCAAGGATCTTTATAAGCGCAGTTGTTTTTTCAGGAGGAGAACCAACGACCCAGTATGAAGCACTGGAGCACCTTGCATTTTTTGCTAAAGAACATGGGTTGCTTGTTGGCATTGAGACAAACGGGTATTACCCCGAGCGGCTTTCAGATCTGATAGAGAAAAAACTCCTTGATAAGATATTCCTTGACATAAAAGCGCCCTTTGATGACCCGCAAAAATACAGCTTTATAACACAAGGGAGAGATGATGCAGCCATTCGCGCAAGAAAGTCGCTGGACCTCAATAATATAGAAATTGAGGTCAGGACAACTGTTTTTCGTCCGTTTTCGGATGTCTTGGGGATTGCCAGGTCACTGGTGGGAAGAGATTGCACCTATGTCATCCAGCAGGGTATTCCTGAAAATGCTCCTGAAGGTGAGGTCCGTAAAGAAAAAATATTTACAAGGGAGGAAATGATTGTTCTTGCAAACAGCGTTTCTTTCTTGAAGGATATCAGGATAAGGACAAGGGAAAAAGGGGAAGAAAAGATAGTTTAATGAAAAATCCCCAATCCATCCAATGTATCCTGTGTCGGCTTCCCATTCTCATCCCAGCCCCTTTGCAAATAATACTCTTCAAGGCTCTTATCAAATTCTGCCTTATCAATCCCCCCGTTCCCAAAAAATCTTTCCGGAAGAATATCATCCTTTCTTGAAAAACCGGCTTTATTGTTGAAAACTCTTTCAAGGTTCCATATTCTTTCGCCGCATTTTAAGAAATCATCTACAGGATAATCCACACCCGTAGCTGCACTTAACATTTCTGCGAACAATTCTTTTGGTACTGAAAAAGATGCGAATTTACACAGCACAAGCGAATCAATAGAACATGTTTCATCCTGGGTTATTTTCACAAGCTCTGCCTTTCCTGAAAAAGTAAGGCGGTCGACCTTTTTCGGCCTGCCAAGAACCTCCGGCGCTGCCATATAAGCCCTGAGGTGGCACCCTCCGCGATTCGATGTTGCATAAGCAAGAGCCATACCCAATAATCCACGGGGATCATAACCCGGAAGTTCAAGCCCCTTGCATTGCATGGAAACATCTTTTCCCCGCGAATTTGCCACAGATTTTGAACCTTTTCCAAGTTCCTTTCCAACCCCGGCATTATTACCTATTTTTTCCACTAATTCGGTGAATTCTCTTATATCCTCATTCATTATCTCAGCATAAGCGGCGATTGTCGAGCCTGCCGATATGGTATCGATACCATAATCATTGCACAGGCGGTTGACCTTGATTATCGATCCTATATCCGAATTATTATTATCAGGCCCGAACGACCATAACGTTTCATACTCCGGGATTTCATATCCTTCGAAAGCCCCGCTTTTTATTATATGCTTACAGGCAATGGTGCAGTTGTAGCATGCATGGCCTTTAATATTATAATTTTCTTTAATATATTCTCCCGACACCCTGGAAGCATCGAAAAATTCGTTTTTCCTGAAATTGCTTGCGGGGAGGAGCTTCATGTAATTCATGATGTTTAGAATCGCGGATGTACCGTATGTAGAAAGACCGCTTGATCCTTTTTTTATCAGGTTTGACGCCCCCTGGCAAGCTTTATTAAATCTTTCCTTATCTGCGATCACGGGTCTGTGTGTTCCATGTACGGCGATCGCTTTGAGTTTTTTTGAACCCATGACCGCGCCCAGGCCCCCGCGCCCGCATGCATGGAAATAATCATTCATAACATTCGCCATGGGAACAAGCCGCTCACCGGCACGCCCTATGCATGCTACCCGTCCTTTTGTTGAAAGCCGGTCAGTGCATTGCCTGACATTTTCTCCCCAGAGATCATTTGCAGGGTTTATATTGATATCATCTCCGTTTATGGAGATGTAAACAGGTTCATCTGCTGCACCCTTTATAATAAGAGCATCTATACAGGCGAATTTTAATTCCTTTCCGAAAAATCCGCCGCTGCTGGAATCAAATATCGTGCCAGTAAGGGGTGATTTTGAAACCATGACATGCCTTCCCGACAATGGAGCGACAGTACCTGTGAGAGGACCTGTCGTAAAAATGAGGAGATTTTCAGGCGATAACGGATCGATATCCGGGGTCATCAGGTCATAGTACAGCTTAACACCAAGACCCCTTCCGCCGATATAAGAATGAAGATCACTTAAATCGCTTTTGGTTGATAAAATCTTACCATCTGTCAGGTCGATTATGATATTTTTTCCTGTCCAGCCATGCATAAGAATCTTTTTTATTCAAACTCGATAGTCGCCGGAGGTTTTGGTGTCAGGTCATAAAGCACCCTTGCAACATCGGGTATTTCACTTGTGATCCTGGACTCGATCTTTCGAATGACATCCCACGGCAGTTCCATAGATTCTGCAGTCATACCGTCCCTTGAACTCACCGCACGCACCGCGATAATCCACCCATGAACCCGGACATCTCCTTTTACCCCGGTCCCTTTTTCAATAAGTGCAGCAAATGTCTGCCACGGGGCGAATTTCTCTACAAGTTCTTCTTCTACTATCGCATTCGCTTCCCTGACAATATCCAGCTTTTCCTCTGTCACTTCCCCTATTATCCTGACCGAAAGACCCGGGCCGGGGAATGGCATCCTCTCTGAGACCTCCTTCGGAAGGTCGAGGGATCTTGCAACTTCTCTCACTTCATCCTTGTAGAGGTCGGCAATTGGTTCCACGATACCTTCAAAATCAATAACTGAAGGTAGACCGCCAACATTATGATGACTTTTTATCCCGCCTTCTGACTCTATCCTGTCAGGATAAATTGTTCCCTGTATCAGGTACCTTGCACCAAGTTTCCTGGCTTCCTTTTCAAATTCCCGGATAAATGCCTCTCCCACTGCTTTTCTTTTCTTTTCAGGATCGGTTTGTCCTTTTAAGGCCGCAAGGAAATTCTCTTTCCCATCTACGACCTGAAGATTCATTTTTGAAAATACGGTCTTTATTCTTTCGGTTTCACCTTTTCGCATAAGCCCCGTATCGATATATATGGGTGTTAGCATACCCCCTATCGCCCTGTGCGCCAGGACTGCACAGACGGAGCTGTCAACTCCTCCCGAAAGGGCTATTATTGCCCGGCCTTTTATTTCTTTTCTGATTTTTTCAATACTATCATGAATGAATTTATCAACGTTGACCATTAACCCCTACATTATTATTACTGCTTTAAATGGTTTTACTCTTTTTATTATTCGTATGCAAGATAGAAGAAATACAATGCAGCAAATATAAGGATAAAACCAAGAAGCCTATCAAGCCAGAACCCTTCGTCTTTTAACTTTGCCCTGACCGCTTTTCCCGTTGCCCCGCCAATGGAACTTATGATCACAAGAGGCAGCATCATTCCCGCAGCGAAGAGAAAAGATATAATCAACCCGTAAACGACCGAACCTGATACCGCAGCAACTGCAAGTACTGCAAAAAGCATTGGGGCTACCCTGCCAATCGTTATCGCGCCAAAAGACATGCCCAGAAGAAAAGTCCCGAAGGGTGTAAACGATGCAGGAAGGCGTAACAGATTAAAGATCTTCTTCACAGGAAATTTGTACGCTCCGAAAAATCCAAACGCCATTATCAAAATTATGATGCCTGTAAGAGCATACGCGATATGCCGGTCAAAAAGGACCATACTTTTTCCAAGATAGGCAGAAACCGCACCAAGGGGCGTGATTACAAGCAGAGTCCCAATTCCGAACGGAAGTGTGAGTTTAAGTGTATCCCATATTGAGTGTTCGGAGGTTCGTTCACCTGTCACATAGCCCATAAGAGCAAGACACAGCACGCTGTTGCAGGGGCAAAGGCCGGCAAGTATGCCAAATATAAAAAATCCGAAATATGTTGGGTCAGGTGTAATCATAGAAATAGCTTATCCGGGTTCAATCCTTTCTTCATTGAACCTTTTCAATAAAATCTCAAAAAACTACGATCGGGCACACTCAGTTGCCGCTTTGCAGTTCATGTACATTTTCTTATTTTTTTCATCACTGATTTCAACCAGCTCAACAACTATGCGTGGATTTACAATTTTGAAATTATTTCTTTTAACATATAGGATCTCTATTTGTTTTTGTGAAAAACCTTCTCTTAACAATTTTACTCTTTCTTCAGCTGTCTCAAACATTATTCCTCATCATGCATTCGTTTTAGGAATACATCATTATACTAATGTATATGATTGGAATTGGAATATAAAAGCTTTTTCTGTAAATAATTCTAACACATCGCCCTCTCAAGCCCACTAACCGCTATCCTGTTCAAGCGTCTTGCAATGTCTTCGGTCTTTCCCTCTGAAAATACCCTGACTTTTGGTTCTGTTCCGCTTGCTCTTACCAGGAACCAACCCTCTTTGTAGTCAACGCGCACACCATCCATATCAGATATCCTGTCATAACCTTTCGGAATTTCATTTTTAAGCTTCTCAAGTATCAAATCGGTATTTATACTGGCTGGCAGCGTCTTTGCGTCCTTGATCTGGTAATATTTCGGATAGGTTGCCACAAGTTCGGAGAATGTCATTTTTTCTTTTGATAATATCCCTGCCATCACTCCGGCAAGCATAGGACCTTCGCGGCTCCATTCGATCAGGACCGAGCCATGCTCCTCAAGCCCCACCTGTGCGCCGCATAAGAGTTTTGCCTGCGCAAGATACGGCTCACCGACAGGAGTGTAAATCACTTCAGCGCCCAGGTTCTTTGCAACATCTTTTATGATATTTGAGAATGCTATGGTCACAGCGATCTTCTTATCTTTATCTTTGCTTTGTCTCAATAAATGGTCGGCTAATATTGCGGCGGATACGTCACCCTGGATGAATTTCCCGTTTTCGTCCACAAATGCGGTCCTGTCCCCGTCGCCGTCATGCGCCACGCCCATATCTGCGCCTTCATTGACCACGAGTTTCTTCAGTTTCTCAAGGTTTGCATCTGTAGGTTCAGGATTTCTCTCCCTGAACATGCCGTCGTATTTACAGTTGAATCTTACTACTGTTGACCCGATAGCTTCAAGTGTTTCAGGTGTAATTGTCGATGCCGATCCACCCCCGCCATCAACTACTATTTTCATTGGCGCAACAGGGAACATTTTTCTGACATACTCGACAATATGAGCTCGATACCTGTCACTCGCTCCGGTATCATTCATTTTTATCCCTTTTTTAATATTTTGTTTTAAGTCCCCAAAATATATTTTCTCAAGAGCCAGGTCTTCTTCAGGTGAAAAACCCATCCCGCTTTTACTCAAGCACTTCATTCCGTTATATTCAGGAGGATTATGCGACGCCGTGATCATTACACCGGCATCTGCCTGTCTTCCCACTTCAAGTGATAGCGTGTTCGGTGTGATGATCCCCAGGGTGAGCGCATTGCAGCCCTGTTCTATTATCCCCCCGATGAGCGCTTCTTCAAGCATGGGTGAGGATATCCTCGGATCTTTTCCTATCGCGATTGTTTTTCCAGCACCCAGGAAATCGGCAAGAGCCGAGCCTGTACGTTTTGCTTTTTGCGCCCCCATCCCTTCATTTACCACGCCACGGAATCCGAACGTCCCAAATAATTTTTTCTGTTTTCGGATTTTTTTATATTCGTCGAATTTTTTTGTAAAGTTTTCGCAGGACATAGCAGTTGAATTTGTTTTAAATGTATTAAAACTTTTCAGATTTAAAAATACGGATTTATTTTGTTAGCAAGATATTGAGGAAAGTTGCAGCATGGAGGGCGGATGAAGAGGCGAATCTGTGCAACTTCCTCATAATTACATAAAATGTGCTTATAATATTTAAATTTTGTGCAAAATAGCAACAGTTACATTATATGCTTGGACGATTGATTAAATTTATATATTACTTGCACAGTAATGCTATATTGTGCAAAGATTGCTCAGTCCTTTCCAGATAATGCAGCCGGAGTGCACTTATGCACCGGAGATAAAATGAATTCAGATATGGAAAATGGCGCAAATGATTATTTAAAAGCCTTTGAGAGAAGGCTTCAATCACTCGAACACAGGGTATGGGAGATCGAATCGCGACTTCATCCTATGATTGAAGACCAGGTTGCTTTATATCTCACCGTGCCTGACAGTTTAAGAAAATCCCTTTTTGCAGTATCAGAAATATCAAAAGCTACGGCTGATGATGTTTGCATTCGAACCGGCCGTCACAGGTCAATAGAAAACAAATACTTAAACGAACTTGTGAGGGCAGGCTGGCTCAAACGTGAACGTATAGGAAAAAAAGTGTACTATTCATTACGAAAAAAGAAAGAAGAAGAATCTCATGAAGTAATTGAATCAATTGATGAACTGGATAAGAAACTTGAGGAGATACTGGGATAGGATATTATGTATAGAATTCTTAATTTAAGGTGAAAGAAATGCGGATAAGCTTTCATTCCTATAAAGGCGGAACCGGCAAGACAAATATTTCAGGAAATCTTGCCTGCTATCTTGTAAAAAAAGGTTATAAAGTTGGGCTGATAGATACTGATTTTTCCGGTCCGGGTATACATACCCTTTTTAGCCTGAATACAACAAAAACGTTAGTAGATTACCTGCAGGATAAGGCAAGCATTGAAGATATCGTATATAAGCAAGCCGAGGGGAAGCTATATATCATCCCTTCCTATGCTACGGAGGAAGATATTGTAAGCTTCTCAAAAGACCCTGCACAGGCAAAAGAAAAGCTCCATGTGTTGCTTCAGGATTTTCAATCCAGGTACAATCCCGACCATATCATATTTGATTGCAGTCCGGGACTTAACAGGTCAAGCCTCCTGATTATGGGTACGACTGAAATCAGCATAGTAGTCTGTACCCTTGATAAGCAGGACATCCTGGGGACTTATGTTATTTCCGGGGTAGCCCAGCGTTTGAAATCCAGGCCCCGGATCCTGTTCAACAAACTTCCAAAGAATAAATATGAGGCATCAAAAGGGACACTGGAAGATCTTAGCCGAAAATTCGGGCTTGAGCCTATTGGAATTCTTATGTATGATGAAGCGATGGCTGGCGCATGGTCAAGAAAGATCATTGTACATGCTTATCCCGACTCTGAATATAGTAAACAGATCGGAGAACTCTGGGAACGGATCAATCAATCGGTTGGTTCACCGTAAAGATGTACTTTCTCCTCTACTTCAAGCTCCAGCATTTTCTTTTCTTCACGGGTCAGGCTGAATAATTCTCTTAAGTCTTTATCAGCATCTATGCTTCCGAGGATCAATTCATTCCCTTTGAAGTAAAAGGGAATGCTCAAACCTTTGCTTCCGACCTTTGCATGGATTTTCTCCTCATCAACATTGATTATTACATCAATCAGTCCCAGGAGTTCAGCTTCTGCGCTTCCCTTTGCTGCTTTGTTTGTCAGCATTGTCACAAAACCCCCTCCTGCCGTCCGTATCTTTGTATCCATATATTTCAGGGGGCGCACAATTGCCTCCACGCGATCAAGAACCGCAAGAATATTGATATTGTCAAGCATCACCAGTGAGACGGGATTTTCTTTCAATAATTTTCCCAATTCCATGATGATACTTGCATAATCCAGGGGTGTGCACCGTGAGGTCTGCGGTGTTACGGTACTATCATCTGTTATGGTGGCATCCACAAACCATAACTTTTGCTCTGATAATGTCAGGGGCAGCCCATAAGAAGAGAACTTGTCAAATATTGTATCCGGAGTGTCCCTGATGCATATCCATATAACGGTTTTGCCCGCCCTGATAGTCTCATACAATACATGGTAAACAATGCGCTCGGTAGGCGTATCCAGCGAGCCAACAAAAACACTGCTCCTGCCGTATAGAGCATTTCTTAATTCATCGGTAATATCTTTCGGCATAATATTGCAGTTTTAGCGCATGAACAGCATTAAACATTACTGTCATGGCTCATGATAATAGTATTTCACATAGTAAACATGAACTGCGTTGTTGTCGGAAGTTCTTTTCGTACCTTCCTGAGATAGGGATAGTAAAATATCATGGAATCCTTAACTTCTTTTTTCTTGAGCTCTTCATCCCCATATAAGATCCGGTTTATTACCATGCATTCGACCCTTCCTGAAATCTTGATAGTACCCCTTTCCATCGAGGAACTCATCTCAAGGTATAAAGGAAGCCTCAGTTTATCATATTCCCATTCAGGTATCAAGGAGGCGATCTTTTCGAGTTCCTTTTTATCAAAAGAATGAGTGGAACCATCCAGGCTTTTTATATTCGGCCTGGCTTCCTGCAGGAGTTCTTTGAGCGTTTTCCTCTTTGCGGGAAGATGCCTGTTGAGGGTTTGCAGGAACTTCATGGAGATTTTTTTCTCAAAATTATCTTCCTTGAACACGGTCATTAATATTAATTACATTATGGCATTATAAAATCCGCACATCTTTTTGATTTTTTATTTATAATCAAGATAGGTTTATATATTATGTTTTAAATGTATTATATAAGGAGTGTGTATTTATGCGCGTGGAAGATACCTTAAATGAAGCTTATAACGTATATAAGAAACAGTTTGCCATCTTTATCATTGCAACCGTGGTTGCAGCGATCGGTTCGATCCTGGTAATCACGATACCCCCGTTATTATTCGGGCTGTATATAATGGGCCGCAAGATTGTCCGGGGAGAAGATGTGGAAATTAAGGACGTTTTCAAGGGTTTTGACTATTTTGTCACAAGCTGGGTAATGTTCATAGTCGGAGGACTGGCTGTACTATTGGGTTTGATTCTTCTTGTTATTCCGGGACTGATTCTATTATTCCTTTTCCAGTATGCTATCCCCATAGCGATCGCAGAGAAACTTGGGGCAATAGATTCACTCAAAAAGAGCTACAATATCGGAAAGGAAAATTTTCAATTCACGATAACACTCGGGGTTATCCTGATGATCATCAATGGTATCGGGGGAGCTCTCAGGGTAGGAGGATTCGTAACCTATCCTTTTGCGATCTTATGTTTCTGGATAGCGACCCAAAAACTGACTGGAGAGACAAAGATTACCTGATTTTAATCTTGTTTTAATGTCCCGCTTTTTGCCGCTGCAATAATTATGGGAAGAGTGATCGTCGCATCCGAATATACGGTTACCGACCTTGCATTCTCCCCGATCTTGCCCCATGAGCGTGCCTCATCGAGCGTTGCGCCTGAAAGCCCTCCGGTCTCAGGCCTGTCCATCGTGAGCTGGATTGCATAATCAAAAGAACGCGGAGTTACAAGCATGGATTGGAGAATAAAATTTTTGGGTACGCCGCCGCCAATTATCACAACACCTGCGCGTTTGGCTTCATAGCACCTGTCTATCAATCCTCTCATATCTGCAAACACATCCACGTTCAGCGGATTTGCCTGCTTATACAGCCATGCCTGCAGCCCGATAATAGAATCCTGGATGGCAGGACAATACACGGGAACATTCATATCGTATGCGCTTCTTAAGATCGAGTTGTTATCATCAAGTCTTTCCCCGATATGCGACAGGAGTTCTGTTATGGAAAGCTTATCAGGGATTTCTTTGAAAATTGATTGTAATTCCTGCTCAAAATCAGTGAAATGCTGCTCGGGCAGGAATACATCATAGATACGGTTAACGGCTTCATGTTTTAACCGGACATCGTCTGCTGCATCTGTCCCTTTGTAATGATGAAGACCCATGGACTCTATTATATCATGCACAAGGTTGGCGCCTGTGCTGACAAGAATATCTATTTCCCCATCCCGTATCATATCGCTCACGATATGTCTCATTCCCGCAGGGACCATCGCCCCGGCAAGCCCGAAAAATTTTGTGCAATCCCGATCATTTATCATTTCCCGGTAAATATCAACAGCTTCATAAATGCGGCCTGCTCCGAAAGCACACCCGGAAAAGGAGGCCACAAGCTGGTTTACAGTCATATCCCGCGTTATTTTTGTGTGTCTGATGGGTTTGTTCAGTTCCATATTGTTATAATAGTTAGATTGTTTAAATTTACCGCCTCACCTGAAGCACTTCACACAGGATAAAATGATATCTTTTTCCCCCGTCAATGATCTTGCAAGCTCGATACCGCCAGGCAAATCATTTGCATGACTGATTTTTGTCAAATCCGTCTCTACAAAGGGTTTCATTCTTTCCCCTACAAGCACCAGGGCAGAAAGTTCATGCAGGTGCTTATTGATAAACCTGTCAACGCCTGCGGGATCAAGCCCTTCGCATACTTCTTTTGCTTCTTCGCCCAGAACCATGACGATTTTTTCACCCTCTTTTTTCGAATATTCAAGCGCTTTTTCGGCTGTCCTGATATCCATTCCTGAGTTTGAATTGTCGATCAGTATTCTGCCATCAAGAGATTTCTTTGTCATGCGCCCCTGCGCACCCTTAAATTCCAGCAATGTACGCTCAATTGTTAAAGCATCGATATTCATGGCAAGAGCCGCAGCAGTTGCGCAGACAAAAGCGGTCCTATAAGAAGTCATATCATAATCCGAGGCTTCCCGGATATGGATCCTGCCGTATCCCCTGCCAAGAAAATAAGCTATTGTTCCGCCCCTGGCATCCAGGTTCTCATAATAGACATTGCAGGAAGCATTGATCGAATCAGTAAATGAGATAATATTAATATCCCTCCTGCATGAGCCGAAAAACCTTAAAGCATCATTATTTACAACAAGTGTGCTTCCGGGCCTGGCATCAAGTATCATCCTTCGTTTTGCATCACTTGCAAGCCTTGTGTTATTTGCGATTTTATAATCATTGGCTATGGTTGTAATAATGCCAATATCAGCAAAACCTGTGCCCCCAAGTGATATCTCGGCTATGAACACATCAAACACAATCCCGGCATCCTGTACAGCATCAAACGCGGCCAGTTTGCTTGCAGGGGTTATACTCAATCCTTTCTTGATTATTGCCCCGGTACTCCAGTCTTCAAGACCCCTGCTTGTATGCGAGATCACTTTTTTTTTCTTTGATAAGATATCTGCCAGCAGGATAGCTGTACTTGTTTTAGCTTTTGTCCCCGTCAGCTCGATAATGGTCTTGTTCTTAAGGCCATACCCCGATAGGATGTGCCCGACAGCCTGATGATGGGATAAGACAGGGATATTTTTCGCTGCTGCATCAGAAAGCATGGGATATTTAGTATCAAGGTGCACCGGGGCTACTATGATGTCAAAATCCGATGCATTAAGAGGCTCGCGTGATGTTTTGATCCCCTCCCTCTCAAGATCATCCAATAATCCGGGAAACACCTTTCCGTACACATCTATGGCGGTCACTGAGCCTGTTATCTTCTTTAACTTCCTGGCTATGATAGCCCCGCCATGGGTCAGGTCAAGTACAGCAACCCTGGATGAACCGTTTAATTGCATCAATTAAGGGCAATGGCTTCATTAGCTCTTTTGAATGCCAGCTCTGCCACAAGATCATCAACGCCAAGAGGATCCGAATAAATAAGCGGTACGTCATTCCCATCAAGTTTTATAGTGGTTTTCCGGGCATCTTTGCTTATGCCAAGTATCTGGGGAATATCTTCCATCGTATGCACACCAGGCGCTAAGAATATGGGAACAGCTACAATCTTTGAAACTCCCGTCCCTTTGAAACCTTCAAGACCTTCTTTCATTGTCGGGGTGTTCATATTCATAAAGCCGATCCTGACAACAACATGCTTGTATTTCTTTGCTATCAATTCTGCGACCCCGCTTACTACTTCTTTGTTATGCGGATGTCTGCTTCCATGCCCAAGCGCAAGTATTCCAATTTTTTCAGTCATAAAATCCTCATTAGCCATAATTATTAATTTCTGGTTTTTATTGCAGTGGGTTCTTATAACACTTTTGGAAAGCATAATAATACTGAATTAAAAGAAATATTTAAGAACAAACAGAGCATAAATTGACCTGGGAGTAATAAATTATGGCATATTTACTTGTACGGCATAAAGTCAAAGATTATTCCAAATGGAAAACTGTATTTGATGAGCACGCTGCTACCCGCAAGGCAAGCGGTTCCAAAGGGGGACGTCTCTTCCGTAACGCTGATAACCCTGATGTGTACTTCTTAGAAGAAGTTGAAAAGGTGTCCGTGTAGTCCCGGTGATAAAATATTAAAAAAGAGGTTAAATATGGCAAAGAGAGTAGAACAAAAGCGTATAGTTATGCTTATGCAATGGACAGGAGTTACAAAAGAACTCTACGAAAAGGTAAGAGAACAGGTAAACTGGGAAGGAGAAGTCCCGGAAGGAGCAGTGCTTCATGTTGCTACATTTGACAAAAAAGGCATAAGAGTTACTGATGTATGGGAATCTGAAGAAGACTTAAACAACTTCATCCAAAACAGACTTACACCCGTGACTAAAAAATTATTGGATACGGAACCGAATATAGAAATATATCCGCTGCACGCTTTATTCGCACCGGGATTATAAAGACCCGGAGTTAAAACCGGATATAATTTCCCTGTGTTCCTGTATTTAGCTATGCAGTAACACAGTTATCCTGTTTTTCCCACTCTGTTACCATGACTTGATTTTCTTAAAATGCTCCTTGATTGCTATTTTATATTTCGTGTTGTACAGCGCTGAAGCGGGATGAAAAGTCGGCATTATCCCGGCTGGAATGCCAAAAAGGGGTTTCTTGTAGATCTTTCCGCTCGCCTCTGTGATGGTTTTAAATTCTTCGCCTATTTTTGAAAAGATATACTGCGTTGAGAACTGGCCCAGGGTAATAACAATTTTCGGTTTTATTATTCTTATCTGCCGCTCAAGATAAGGCGTGCATGCTATGATTTCGTCGGGCTTTGGCTTCCGATTGTTCGGCGGCCGGTGCTTCACGATATTACCTATAAAGACATCTTCTCGCTCGATACCGGCATCGATCAAAAGGCTGTCTAAAAATTTTCCGGCCTGCCCGACAAAGGGCCTGCCCGACAAATCTTCTTTCGCCCCGGGCGCCTCGCCGATAAAGAAAAACCTGGCATCTGGATTACCTTCACCGGGAACACCGTTCTTGGCATACTCGTGGAGCCGGCATTTTTTGCACGTCCGGACTTCGCGGGATATTTCATCCAGCAATTTTTCCCTTGTTTCCCTTTCCTGCTGTTCCGAATCGCCAATCATGCTTCATCCTTTCACATTCATCTTCTTCCGTAGTTCCTTTATTACCGTATAGTTTTTATCAATTATCCTGCAGGATAATTATATATGTTAATACAGAAATAAAAAGGTAAAATCGAAATACAAAGAGAACATTTTCTAAGGAGGATTTTCATGACACTCAGGAAAGCGCCAAATACCGGCCGTATGGGGTGCAGAGATTGATAATAACATTAAAAGAACGTATTGATAACCTGTGTGATTATACGTACAATTTCACATGGCAAAACAATAAAATCCGTCCTGATAGTATCATCCCTTCCCAGGTTGGTACCCATTACACTTTTTCTGACCTTGTGAATGAATTGAAAAAGGGAAGGGATATACATATTTCGGGGAACGCAGGCTCAGGACTGGGTTACAGCATGGGAGTGGACCTCAAGCATTTCGGAGGGACAGGTGCTGTTGAATCCGCAGGAAAACTATACATTCATGGCGATGTTTCATCTGAAATGGGGATGGGTATGGTCTCAGGAACCATATATGTTAAAGGAAATGTTGAGCAGCCGCTTGGAAATGTGATCGAGGTGGTATCCGATGATGCGGTTTTCCGCAAGTTTCGCTCCATAACAGATATCCTGTGTCATGGAACAGGGAAAGATGTGCTTATTAAGAATAATTACGATGAGCGGAAAAAACATTTGCTCCTTGATGATGGGCTCCTGCGCGGGACAATAGCGGCAAGATGTAATTGTGAGGCTATCGTTACAGTAGAAGGGGATGTTTACAATGGGACAGGGCTTTTAATGCAAAAAGGCAAGATACATGTTACAGGTGACGCAGGTATGAACACAGGCGCACATCTTGATGGGGGTCTTATAGTAATTGAGGGAACAACAGGTGAATTTGCAGGTGCGTACATGAAAAAAGGCATAATCATCCTGAAAGATGCCAGGGGATATGCCGGTGCCGGTATGAAGGATGGAGTGATTCTGTCAAAAAACAAAATCAAGGTCTCACCTCCCGTAGAAGAACTTGAAAGGACGCAGGAAGATGCTAACATGATAATTAAACATCTGGGAATCGGTCATGTTGAGGCTATGAGTTATCATAAATATGGGATATTGAAAGAGAGACTTATCAGGATGAGGGACGGGTCCGTGGTTGTGAGAAGAGTTGGCAAATGAAGTGTCCTCATAAATCGATCCTCATTTTTTCATCCGGGATTAATCCGCAGCAAGTGCCATAATAATTTATCTCGTATCCTTTTTCTTTTGCAAATTCAATGGTACTCATAGTCGGTGATGCAATACCTGATACGCCGCAAAGAAGCGACATCTTTTCAATATTTGCTCTGTCTTTCCCGCTTGAATGGGCGCATCCCAGTATGACCGGAACGTGAGGGAACATTTCGATCGCTTTTTTTATAACGTTTCCAAAATCGGATGGAACGGGCTTAATATGCTCCATTGGCGTCCCTGCAACCGGCATCAATCCTGTTATTATTACAGTTGTCGGCGATATGGAGCGGATCATCTCAAGGGCATGGTATTCACCGCTTAATTTCCCGAAATGGATACCCACGCAAACATGGGGAAAAATGAGTAATCCTGAATCCCGGATGGCTCGAAGGCTGTCCATATATTCCTTTTCAGAAACATAGAGGCCATACACTTCTAACACGGCAGTCATGTCTCCCATTACATCAAAGCCGATGCCGGAAAGCCCTGAGTTTTTTAACAGTTCTGCTTCTTCCCCTGATATGAAACCGGTATGTGCAATAAGGATCAGGTCAGTCTTTTCCTTGAGCTTTTTTATTGCCGGGATTAAACTTTTGATAGGCACGCACCCCCGCTCATTGCAGCCTCCTGTCAGAAGTATGCCTTTTGCGCCATTTTTGTGAAGCATCATGGCTTTCTTTTCAAGCTCCTGGCTTGTGGTTGCAGGGATCAGGCGGTGCAGCAATTTGCCCCTGCAATGCTGGCACATAAGGGAACATGAATCCCCCGTAACGGAAATAGAAGGGAAAGTGTCGGATGTGATGAAAAAATTGATTTGTTTTCCCGGATTATGGTAATTTTTTTCAGACATTCATTTTTATCATTATCGCAAGAACATTAAATTTTCCTGTCGCTATTGGAACGGTTAAATACAAAGAAAAAGAAGTAGTATCATTTCCGGTGAAATCTTTATGAAAACAATCGATGAATTAATTCAAAAAGCTGTAGAACTCCAGGCTGGCGGGCTTTTAACAGGCCAGATCGCTGATGAATTGAATGTTTCCCGTGAAACTGCAACATGGCTTCTTGTCCATGCAAAAAAAGGCGATGCAACCGCAGCTCCCAAAGATATTTATATTGACTGGAGCAACATCGGACGAAGCTCAAACAGGCAGAGGTTAATTGCAGGTTCATTGACGGATATGATCATCGAATGCCTGAGCAAGACCCAGAGTGATATTGACGTGATAGTAGGGGTTGCGCTTTCCGGAATTCCCCTTGCGAACCTGATCGCAGATGAACTTGGGGTCGAATTTGCAACATATCATCCCAATAAGCAAAAGTGGGAGCCGGAATCAAAGAATATAGGCGGAACAATAAGCCAGAACTTCGCAAGAGTCACAGGAAAAAATTGCGTCATCATAGATGATGTTGTAACATCCGGTACAACCCTTACCGAAGCTGTAGCGGTTCTTGAGAAAATCGGGGCAAAACCCATAGCTATAGCCGTACTTATAAATAAGAAAGGTATTGATGAGATTTCAGGCGTCCCTCTTAATGCATTGCTGCGCATAACAAGAGTTGACAAAATAGAATAAGGATTAAAAAATTAAACGATGCCAAATTGGGCGGTACATTTAATTGTTCCTCTTCTTGCTCTTTTAATAGCGGGCAAGAAAGAGGATCATAAATATATCCTTTTGCTGCTGCCACTTGCAGTTTTGTCTGATTTTGACACTTTTGCAACTGAACACAGGGCGCTTTTGCATAATATTTTTATTCCTGCAATACTCTTTTTTTTTGGCCTGTCAATAAAAAAAATGCGGACGATATTTTTTATAGCTGCTGTGTATTTTGCATCTCATGTTATTCTTGATATGTTCGGAGGGGGAGTCGTATTGTTTTATCCGGTGTATAACGAAATGGCATTTATTGACATAAGCCTTGAAGTTAGCGGGACAAATGAATTATTATGGACGTTTGATTATGGTTTAAGCAGTTATAGTGAGGGATGGAAGATCGCGCAGGGTTATATTTCGGACGGTGTTGGCACAGGTTCTCTGGTTTTTATAGCAGTGGCAGGAATGTGGGCGGCTTTTAAAAACAAATTGTTTCAAAAGGAAGCGAAATGACAAAAAAAATAACAAAAAGCCTCATGGTATTGGGCACCGGGTCGCATGTGGGAAAAAGCATACTTGTGACCGCCCTGTGCAGGCTCTTTTCAAAAAGATATTCAGTTGCCCCATTTAAGGCACAGAATATGAGCCTTAATTCATGGGTGACACGCGAGGGAGACGAAATAGGTATTGCCCAGGCAATACAGGCAAAAGCGGCAGGAGTTGAGCCAACAGCTGACATGAATCCTGTTTTACTAAAACCCAAAGGGGATCACAGATCACAGGTTATAATCCTTGGAAAACCTGTAGCTGACAGGGAAGCAGGGGATTATTATGATTCGATGGATGATGTAATATCAGCGGTTTCCGGTGCATATAACCGCCTTTGCGATCGGCATGATCTGATAATAATAGAAGGAGCGGGAGGAGCGGCTGAAATAAACCTGTACCATCGTGATATCGTAAATACGGGCATGGCAAGACTTGCCAGGCCTACCATAATACTGGTTGGGGATATCGAGCGCGGCGGGGTTTTCGCAAGCATCTACGGAACTTTGCAATTGCTCCCTCATGATATTAGACCCCTTGTTACCGGCTTGATCATAAACAAATTCAGGGGAGATATGAAATTGTTAAAGCCCGGAATAAAACAGCTTGAAGAGATCACAGGACTTCCTGTGCTGGGCGTAATTCCCCATACGAATATCAGGATACCATCCGAGGATTCCGTTTCCATAAAAGATAAAACCCGAAACTGTAATCCGGTCAAGATCGCAGTAATAAGGTTACCTCATATTTCCAATTTTACTGATTTTGAGCCTCTTGAACATTGTACAGATATTAAATATGTTGAACCTGATGAAGAACTCTTCGAACCGGATGCTATTATACTGCCTGGAACAAAAAATACAATCGATGACATGAAAGTGTTGTTATCAAGCGGAATGGGAAAAAAGATCTTAATAGAGGCAAAAAGAGGGGTTCCGGTAATCGGGATATGCGGAGGTTACCAGATGCTGGGTATGGAAATAATAGATAGCGGTATAGAAGGAACAGGAGGAATATGTTCTATAAAAGGACTTGGACTTCTTAATGTTTCCACACGATTCGGGAAATATGAGAAACAGACACGGCAGGTTGAAAAACCCGTGACCGGGGGTGGAGGGATCCTGGGTCCGTTAAGAGGCCAGTTGATAAAAGGATATGAGATCCATATGGGTGAAACAGAAGGAAAAGAGCCTGCATTCGGAGATGATGGAAGTGTGAGTGAGAACGGAACTGTGATCGGAACTTATCTTCACGGGCTCTTTGAGAATGATAATATTCGAAATTCTTTCCTGAGTTATTTATATAACCGGAAAGGACTAATCTATGAGAATAAAACCCAGGATGATGGCATTGAGGAACTGGCTAAATTCATCGGATCACATATTAAAATGGATTTAATTTACCGGATGCTGGATGAATCATGAAACGGCTTTTAAATACGGCACAAAAGATAAAAAGTATGGAGATACGGGGCGCTGGAAAAATTGCACGGACAGCGGCAGCCGAACTTCGCGATTATAGCCAGCGCATCGGAACAGGGCATATCGGAACAGGACAGCTTGTAGAATTCAACACAAAGATGAAACAGGCTGCCCAACTTCTTATCAATACACGCCCTACGGCAGTCTCATTACCCAATGCGGTCCGTGCCGTGATGAGGTATAAAGGGGATAGCATTGAGGAGGCAAAAGCCAATATCAAGAAACTGGCGGATGAATTTATTTTAAATTCCCAGAATGCCGTGCGAAAGATCGGCGAGATAGGTGCACGCCGGGTGTGCGATGGTGATACGATAATGACGCACTGCAACTCGTCTGCTGCGACTTCAATAATGGCTGCTGCGCATAAGGATGGGAAAAATATCAATGTCATAGCTACCGAATCCCGTCCGAGATGGCAGGGGCATCTTACGATCAAACAGCTTGATGAAACAGGAATAAAAGCATCATTAATAGTGGATTCTGCTGTTCGATATTTCATGAAAGAAGTTGATCTTGTGGTAATGGGTGCGGATGCTGTTACGGTAAATGGTTCGGTTGTTAATAAAATCGGGACATCCCAGGTTGCCCTGGCCGCACATGAAGCAAGAAAAAACGTAATAATTGCAGCTGAGACATATAAATTCAGCCCGAAATCATTGCTTGGCGAGCTTATTGAAATCGAAGAAAGAAGCAGTTCGGAAGTAATTGCGGATGAAAAATTAAGAGAATTTTCAAATGTATATGTAAGAAACCCGGCTTTTGATGTAACACCGCGTGAATATATCGACCTTATTTGCACCGAGGCTGGGGCTGTACCTCCTGAAATGGCATATATTATAATCAAGGAATACCTGGGCTGGGAACTGGGGGATATGGATTCGTGGGAAAAATAGGTTTCACATCATGTTCACAAAGAAACTTATCTAGTTATGAATAATTTATCCTTATCATCGGCAATCGGTTTTGCTTAAGCCGGTGAAATAACGAAATCAATCCATATCATTCTCTTCGCATCTATCCTCTTAGTGATCTGTTCGGGAAGCATCGGATCAGGCGATGAAAAATCCGGTATTAATACTGTGGAAAAAATCTTGAAGTTATACAAAGATATCCATCAGGAAATCACTAATATTTATAACGATTTCATAAATAAAAATTTCAAACCGCCAAATTATGAAATCCTGATAATCGATGCTGCAATCTTAAAAGACTCTCTCGACAATTACTATAGTAACAGGGGATGGAAAACAGCTTGATAGATACGGTGGATTGTATAATATCAGACAATTGAATAAACTGCAAATGGAAAGCAGAAAGAACATAATTTAGATATTGTTCCATATATTTCTTAAAATGGTCTATATGGTCAAAAATTATGAAAGTATAAATAAGTAAGAAATCGTATAAGAAACGATAAATAGGAATCGTTATCTTCATATCAATAATTTATGGGACTGAAATTATGGAACCTTACTTTCACTTAAAAGGCAGCTACAAAACAAGCGCAGCTGTGGCCCCTGCCAGCTCGGAAATCGAAAAGTTCATTGAGGAATCAAAAGCGACAATACTTCAAAAAGGCGTTCCTGCAGGAAAGGGCGCCAGGATCATAAACTGGGAAATACGCGATAGCAGTATATTCTTCGATATAGAATCAGACCGGTACCTGCGCGCACATGACGCGTTCATAAGGTTGAGGAAGCCCCTTGCAAAAGTTATTGGCAAGGGTTATAAGATCGGTATACGAGGTGCGGAAATTGAAGAATTCATTGTAAAAATGCCATCCGAACAGCCGCTGAACCAGCAAAAAATACCTTTTGTAAAATCAATCGAATACGAAGACGGGATGATCACTCTTTCACTTGAGGTTGGAGAAGCGCAGCTTGAGAATAAGATCCCGGACAGGATCATTTCGCTCATCGAGGATAAAATCGCTGCCCAGGGCTTTGGCGGGAAAACAGAACACTGGAGCCTACTATGGGAAAGCCCTAATAAAGAGATGAAATTCAACGGCGACCCTACGGTTGAGGCGGAAAAGCGCGGATGGATAAAGCGCGCTGGCGGCCGCGGGCAGTGGATACATGGCCCCCAGATGACGCGGATATTCAGGACATTCGAACAGATAGTGCTTGAAGAAGTCATTGAGCCGCTTGGCTATGTTGAAATGATATTCCCCAAGCTTGTTCCCTGGGATGTATGGAAACATTCAGGGCATGCAAAGGGCATATATCCTGAAATATACTATGTTTGCCCTCCAAAAACAAGAGACCCGGTATTCTGGGAAGAGGTGATCGACCATTATAAGGTCACGCTTGAAGTCCCGATCGACCTTATCACAGATAAGATCGATAAGCCACTGGGCGGATTGTGTTATGCACAGTGCCCCTCGTTCTGGCCTTTCATACAGGGAAAAACGATTTCTGACGAATCTTTCCCGTTAAAGGTATTTGACCGTTCGGGCACATCGCACAGATATGAAAGCGGCGGCATACACGGTATGGAAAGGGTTGATGAATTCCACAGAATTGAGCTTGTGTTCATAGGCACACCCGAACAGGTGCTTGACCATTCAAAGAAGATGCAGGAGTGCTACAAAAAAATATTTAATGACATCCTTGACCTTGAGTGGAGAATGGCATGGGTAACACCGTGGTTCATGGCACAGGAAGGGCTCACAGGCCTTGCAGGGCAAACCGGTGTGGGAACAATAGATTTTGAGGCGCCCCTGCCCTACCGCGGGAAGGATGGTGAATGGCTTGAGTTCCAGAACCTCAGCGTTAACGGAGATAAGTACCCGAAAGGCTTTAATGTAAAGCTGCAGTCCGGAAAAGAGGTCTGGAGCGGATGCTCAGGTATCGGTCTTGAGAGGTGGGCAAGCACGTTCTTTGCCCAGAAAGGGTATGATCAGAATGATTGGCCTGAGGCATTCAGGGAAAAGGTCAAAGAGATGCCAAAAGGAATAAGGTTTATGTGATGAAATTCCGATTAAAAATACGTTTATAATAACTGACACCTCGATTAAAGTATTTTGCTGCATTTAACTTTTATCGAAAGTATAATACTCTCCTGGATTAATTCTAGTACACAATGGCGAAGGACTCAATCGGTGTAATATTCGGGAAGACAAGTTCAACAAGTTTCAGGTTTGCTGTTTCTGACAGCCTTGCAACAAGGAGAGCGGACTATATCAAGGTCTGGCATGAATCCGACGGATGGGCGCTTGCACAGGTCTCAACTATCACAAGTTCAAGTGAGGATTTTTCGGTAGAAGAGGCTGTGGACGCTGCCGAGGGTTCATCAAAAATAGGCGACATGGATGAACACATTATCGCAGATGCAACCGTGATAGGTGTGCGGGGTAAGGACGGCGTGCTTCGTGTCCCTAAATCACCTTTCAGCCCGGGTGATAAGATATTCAAGGCGGATGAAATCCTAATAAAACAAACGCTTGGTCTTATGCGCGGGGATGTCTATATCGGGCTTCTTGACGGGCAGAGCGTCCACGTAAATCTTGATGCAAATAACCTTGTGCAAAAGCACTGCAGCATCCTTGCAAAAACAGGAGCAGGAAAATCCTACACAGGAGGTGTAATTCTTGAAGAGCTTCTTGATAAGGGGGTTCCGCTTTTGATCATCGACCCTCATGGGGAATATGCCACCCTGAAACTCCCCAACGATGATAAACCCGCAACCTTCGAGCGGTACGGGATAATGCCAAAAGGGTATGATTCGCAGGTAACGGTATATACCCCGGCGAACAAGGTACTCAACCCTGCAGCAGATTCTCTTTTCAGGTTAAATGGCATTAATCTTAGCATAAAAGAATTATCACAGTTCTTCTCGGATGAACGGTCGCAGAACGAAACAGGTATATTATTCGAGGCGGTCTCAAAACTCAAAATTGAAAAACAGAATTATACTGTTGATGATATAATATTTGAAGTGGGACAGAATAAAAGCAAAGCCAAATGGAATGTGATCAACAAACTTGAAACGCTCCGGGAGACAGGAATTCTCTCTGATAAAGCAACCACTATCAATGAGCTTGTGCAGGATGGAAGGGCTTCGATAATCGATATGAAAGGCGTAAATCCCGACCTCCAGGCGATGATCGTGGCAAAATTGTGTACTGATATTTTCGATGCCAGGAAAATGAATACCGTACCTCCGTGCATGCTTGTAATTGAAGAAGCGCATAATTTCTGTCCCGAAAAGGGGTTTGAGAGGACCGTCAGCACGGATATTCTTCGCACCATCGCTTCCGAAGGCAGGAAATTCGGTCTTGGCCTCATGGTTGTCTCACAGCGTCCTGCGCGTGTTGACAAGAACATCCTTTCACAGTGCAATACACAAATTATAATGAAAGTGACCAACCCCAATGACTTAAAGGCAATAAGCAAGGGCCTTGAAGGTATTGGCTCGGATGTCGAGGACGATATCAAGAGCCTTTCACCCGGTGTTGCGATGATAGTCAGCACTTATATCGAGCGCCCCATACTTGTTGATATAAGGACACGAAAAAGCAAGCACGGTGGAGCAAGTGTACCTGTCGTAAAAGACCCGCTGGTTGATAGCCAGAGGATAAAAGTGGTACCGGCTGAAATTGATAATAAATCCAACCCAATTGTTCATCCAACAATAACAGATATTGCAAAACCTGTAAATGCTCCTCAAAATATAAATGGTAATGCAAAAATTATTTTTGATACTCAAAAAATAATTGATAATACAAAGACTATTATCGAATCCCCCAGGGTTATTATTAATAAAGCCAGAACGATCATAGAAACAAAAAAAACCAGACCACACCAGCAGCATGAAGAGGTCAGGGAACAGATAGAGCGAAAAAAAGAGAAACGCGAAACAAGTCTTTATCGCAAAATGTTCGGATCTAGGAAGAAATGACAACTTTGATGGAAATGGCACATGCCGGGATAATAACAAAAGAGATAAAAAGCGTAGCTGCAGAAGAAGGAGTCGATGCTGATACCGTAAGAAAACTTCTTTCGCAGGGATTAATTGTCATTCCCCGGAATTTGAAGGGTACATCGCACCCTGTCGGCATAGGAAAATTGATGCGGACAAAGATCAACGCCAATGTGGGTACATCAAGAGATTATGTGGATATAGATGCTGAAATTGGAAAAGCCATAGCTGCGCAAAAGTATGGAGCAGATACTATAATGGACCTATCCACAGGCGGAGACCTTGATCTTATACGCAGGAGAATTATAGATTCGGTGAATGTTCCTGTGGGTTCAGTCCCGATATACCAGGCAGCGGGGGATGGTATCGGGAATATGACTTCAGATGACATGTTCAATGCAGTAAGAAAACACGCAGAAGATGGAATTGATTTTGTCACGATACATGCAGGTGTGACATTGTCCTCATTTGAGCGCCTGAAAAACAGCGACAGGATACTTGATGTGGTAAGCAGGGGCGGCGCCTTTACGATATCATGGATGAAGCAAAACAACCTGGAGAATCCTTTTTATTCGGAATATGACTACCTGCTGGAAATTGCCAGGGAATATGAATTGACCATAAGCCTTGGAGATGGCATGCGCCCCGGCTGTATAAACGATGCATCGGACAGGGCGAAATTCGAGGAATTCATCATCCTGGGAGAACTTGTACAAAGAGCACGGGCAGCAGGTATCCAGACTATTGTTGAAGGCCCGGGGCATGTTCCTGTTGATGAGATTGGGCTATCGGTTACTGCAATGAAGCATCTTACCGGGAATGCACCCGTTTATCTTCTTGGTCCTCTTGTCACCGACATCGCGCCGGGGTATGACCACATTACAGCCGCCATTGGCGGGACAGTTGCAGGTATGTACGGCGCGGATTTCCTGTGCATGACCACGCCTGCAGAGCATCTTGCCCTGCCAGATGTAGGGGATATCAAGGAAGGAACAATCGTCACACGGATAGCGGCGCATGCCGCCGACCTTACAAAAGAAGGTGTCAGGGAACGGGCGCGCGCCCATGACCGCGAAATGGCGATGGCGCGGCGCGATCTTGACTGGAGCGGGCAGTTCAGATATGCTGTTGACCCTGAAAAAGCAAAAGCGATACATGCAAGAAGCAAGAATGTAGATACGTGCAGCATGTGCGGGGAACTGTGCTCGATAAAGATGATGCGGGAAGTTATGAAATCTGGAGAATCGAAATAAGGCTACCTTACGGCTTTTTGCGTGGATTAATGAAGTTCTTCCGGGGCTTCTTTTATTTAATCAAATTATAATAGATTCCAACAAAAAAGGAAAGATATAAGTAATGATTAAACGTCATTATTAGTCCTGATAAACATGACTAATTATTCCAGAAACACATTAATGAATTTCATCAATCACAAACCCGGCGATATAGAGATATGTGATGTCACTTTGCGGGATGGCGAACAAACACCAGGCGTGGCCTTTTCGACCAGTGAAAAAATCGCGATCGCGGAGAAACTTGACAGTGTTGGTATCGATGTCATAGAGGCGGGATTTCCGGTGGTATCGGCTGCAGAAGAAGCCACAGTAAGAGAGATCGCACATCTTGGGCTTGATGCAAAGATATGCTGTCTTTCACGTTCAGTTGCAAAAGACATTGATACAGCACTGAAATGCGATGTGGATTTCGTAAGCATCTTCATTGCGACATCAGATCTGCATTTAAAATATAAATATCATAAGACATTTGAGGAAGCTACATCCTGCGCCCTTGACGTACTCGATTATGCAAAAGACCACGGTCTTACTGTGAGATTTGCAGCTGAGGATGCAACCCGCACTGATATCAGGGTTCTAAAGTCCATTTTCAAGTCGGCTGAAGAACACGGTGCTGATTATGTCAGTATTGCGGACACGGTAGGGATATTGAATCCCAGTACCGCGTTCTACCTTGTCAGCGAGATCAAGAAAACCATAAAAACTAAGTTGTGTATACATTGCCATAATGATCTTGGCATGGCTGTCGCAAACACCCTGAGCGCTGCCGAAGCAGGAGCTTTCCAGCTTCATACCACGATCAATGGTATAGGTGAACGCTGTGGAAATGCTGCGCTGGAAGAATTGGTCGTGGCCCTGCGCATTCAATACGGCATTGATAGATACAAGGTAAGTAAATTGATGGAACTTTCAAAGCTCGTGGAACAATACACGGAAATTCCAATCCCGAAGACGAAAGCGATAGTGGGAGCAAATGCATTTGCCCATGAATCCGGGATACATGTAGCTGCTGTTATTGAAGAACCAATGACTTATGAGCTGTTTGCTCCTGAAATGGTTGGCGCGAAAAGAGAGATATTCATAGGGAAACATACAGGGACTAAAGCCTTGAAGAGTGTGGTGCATAAGATGGGATATAATCTCACGCATGAACAGATGTGCACACTGCTGGATAAGGTCAAGAAATGCGGCGAAGCAAAGAAAAAGATTACCTGCGGCAGGCTTTCTGATTTCATCAAAGAACTTGAATAATATATTTGTAATAATTATTTGGAAATGAAGTTATTTCGTTTTCTTTCTGATAATTGCCACATCCCCAAGCGTGGTCCCTCTTATGAACCCTGCGCCCCTCTGATCCTTCGAAGATACTTTCTCAGTCAATTTTATATTTAATGTAGTTTCAAGCTTCTTTCTTACCATATCCTCAGGTATAAGCTCTTCACGTTCTATCTTTCTGATAAGGGTGGCTTTCTCCATCATTTTTGATGCCAGTTCTTCAATAGTTAATCCATGGGATTCCCTTGCTTTCCTGATAATTTGCGCATAGTCCGGAATGAGCTCGTCCTCAATCCTATCAAAAGCATCCCTTTTTGGCCTGTGCGTCGTTATTATCCTTTCTTTTGGAGCGATTTTCCTCGACACCGGCGTCCACTTATCCTGCGGCTTTCCATAATGGGCGCATTTGCTGCAGACATCAAGAACAGTTCCTTCGACGGTCACACGAATAGGGCTTCCCTTTATATCTGTACCGCAAATTTCACATTCCATTATATCACCTCGACGAAAACTCTATATACCGTCCACGCTTAAATATCATTCGATGTCTGAATCTCAGGATGATACCCAGGAAGGTCCTGTTTCGATGGGAAATAATGATTTTTCACGCTATCTGATGGACAGGATAAAAATGCTTGAGGAAAGGAACAATCTCCTCAGGGAACAGGCCAATAAGATAGAAATGGAAAAGCGTTTCACAGAGAGCCAGGTGCTTAATTACGAACGGGAGATACGCCAGTTGAAAAGCGAACTTGAGCGTATTAAAGCCCCTCCTCTTGTCGTAGGTACTGTTGTAGACGTTCTTGAAAATGGTAAAGTAATAATCAGGAGCAGTACCGGTCCCCAGTTCGTTGTCGGGTCAAAGCAATTTATCAATGAATCTGAACTCTTACCTGGAACTTCAGTTTCTTTGAATTACCAGAGTCTGGCTGTTGTCGGGATCCTTCCGTCTTCACGCGATCCGTTCGTACATGGTATGGAGGTAATCGAATCCCCGAACATTTCATATGCTGATATCGGGGGTCTTGAGGAACAGATCCGTGAGCTCAGGGAAACTGTTGAACTGCCGCTTACAAAACCGGAGGTATTCGAACGCATCGGGATCGAGCCTCCGAAAGGTATATTATTATTTGGGGCCCCGGGAACAGGAAAATCGCTACTGGCCAAGGCTGTTGCCAGCCAGACAAAAGCCACATTTATCCGGATCGTTGGTTCTGAACTTGTGCAGAAGTATATCGGAGAAGGGGCACGGCTTGTACGGGACCTTTTCAAAATGGCAAAAGAAAAATCACCAAGCATTATATTCATAGACGAGCTTGATTCCATAGGAGCAAAAAGAATTGATTCGGCCACATCCGGAGACCGTGAAGTACAGCGCACATTGATGCAGCTCCTTTCGGAAATGGATGGGTTTAACCCGAGGGGAAATGTCAGGATCATAGCTGCAACGAACAGGCCGGATATTCTTGATCTTGCTCTTCTTCGCCCCGGAAGATTTGACAGGTTTATCTCCATCCCGATGCCAAACAAAGAGGCTCGAAAAATGATCCTTAAAATCCATTCCAGGAAGATCAAGCTTTCAGAGGAGGTTGATTTTGATGAACTTTCCTCACTTACTGATGGGGCGAATGGTTCGGATCTTAAGGCGATCGTAATGGAAGCTGGTATGTTCGCGGTAAGAGAAGAGCGTTTTGACGTTAGAATGGATGATTTCCGTAACGCAATTCGGAAGTTATTTATCGCTCCCACAAAGCACGTTCTTCATTCTGAAGGCATGTTCGCCTGAGTATGTCGCCTGAGATCGAAAACTATAATATTGAAGACGACAGAAAGTTAATGGGAGAAAAACAGTATGGAGAACATTTCAATCTCAGCAGAGGGGTTTAAACATGGAGATAATATACCTGACGAATTTACCTGCAATGGCAGGGATATTTCACCTTCACTTTCCTGGAAAGGGATACCTGCTGGAACAAAGAGCATTGCATTGATAATGGATGACCCCGATGCTCCAAGAGGGACTTTCGTCCACTGGGTGTTATATAACATACTTGCTGAGACTCTCAAGCTGCCAGGGGGCATGCCTCTTGACCAGACACTTACTGATGGAAGCATGCAGGGAATTTCGGATTTCGGACGGTCGGGTTACGGCGGCCCCTGTCCTCCGCCTGGAAAGCCCCACAGGTATTACTTCAAGATATATGCCCTTGATACAAAACTCAATCTGCCGCCGGGAGCATCAAAAAAGCAAGTAGAAAATGCTATGAAGGGACATATACTTGAGATGGGGGAATTGATGGGAAAATATCAGAGATAAGGTATCCGGATGCACAGTCAATCCAGGATGCTGGTTGGTATCAGTTTCCAATAGAGAAACAATGATGCAGAAAGCCTTACGGCTTAGCGTGAGGTAGTTCACTAAAATAAAAGTGAAACAGAAAAATATATATATTATGATAATCACTATCATTTATGATGAAAAAAGATTACTTACGATATATATTAAGTGTCTTGACACATGACCTTGAAAGTCGGGCAACATCGGAACAGATAACGAAATTCAAGAAAAAACACTGTGGAATGAAATGGCAGAACAGTCTGGAAAAAGACCTCTTATATTATGCAGATAATGCATTTAAATTAGAGCGATGGATAGGAAATGTAGTAATTTTTATGATGGAGCATAATATCCATTCGAATATACAGCTGAATAGGAATAATTTAAAATATTATCGATAATAATATTCTGATTTATTCCGAAATTCCATTAATACATTCCATAAACTTATATACTACCGTAAAGAGAGTATTGATTGCGAATGTTATGAATTCAAACCGCTATAAGTATATGTCCATCCGGCAACTGCAGGACCTTTCGAATGAATTAAAAGAACAGGCATCACGCGACCCATCGCGGGATACGGAATATCGTGTTGTTTATAAAGCCCTTGAAGATAAGATCAGGGAAAGGGACAGGAATAGGCCAAAATGTATTCCCACGCGTTTCGAACATGATCTTGATCTAATGGAAGAATTTTAGCCAACAATATTTCTTGAAATGGTTCCTGACTCAATCGCCCCGGAAATTGTGAGGCTATTCCCGTCAGTTAAAAGCGGCCCTGTGGAAAGAGGCCCATGGAGAATTCCTCTTTTTTTTGATAAAAGCTTCGGAAAAAATATGGGCTGCATCCGTTTGCGCCGGTATATTGTCCACATGGCTGAGATGGGTGAAACAAAAGAAGCGATGGTGAAAAAGACCAGTAAAGTTTATGAAGATTTTGAAAAACTGATTGATGAATATCAATGTGATATTGAAATAAAAAAACGACAGAAGGATCAACTGGATAAATATATGATGGAATTTATCGACGAGGTCACCCGGCTTATTGCAGAAGGGGATTCCACGCATATTTATTAGATTCCGGCTCAAAATTTAAGAGAAAACTATCTTCCTTCAAAGAACAGCACTTCGTCTGCATCAACGGCTGTAGCTTCCCCGGTCTTGCAGCATTCGGCGCGGCGCACTCGCCCACGCCCTCTCATTTCCAGCTGGAGGCGGGCAAGCTGGAACTCCGATTCTTCATAAAACTCGGTTGTCTTCTGGATTAACCTGTGCATTGAAACCTGTTTTTCACGGATCAGTGCAATGATACCCGTTGTGCCTGGCCTCAGGTCATGCTGGCTTGTTGCTGTAAGAAATACCAGGTCTCCTACGTTCATTTTCAGAGCAGAAAGAAAATTATGCGGGCTTCTGATCTCGATAGTCTTGACCTTTTCACGTTCAAGATCATTCAGAACATTCTGTGATATTCCGCTCAACGCTATATGACGCATGAAAATCACCCGTACATAGGGAATTCTTTCTTGGGCGAAGCTGCAGTTTCAGTAGTCTTGACCTGATCAGCAAGCTTTGACAGTTCCAGTTCTATCTGATCAGCCTGGGCTAACAATTTTTCTGTATCAATGGCCAGATCATATATTTTATTAAGAACAGTTATTACCTGGACTGCTGCCCTCGGATCCGGATTGGGGCTGGGGGTCTCACCCAGAAGACTTATTGCAGGCAGCCGCCTGAGATAACATTCTGTCATTATGCTTCCTGAAATACCCGAAATAGTCCCTACCTGGAATATTTCAGTCTTATCTTTTATTTTCTCAAGCAATTCGGGGCTTGTCGAACCTCCGAAAACCCGTCTTTCTCCTGTGGTTGTAGCTATTCCTGCTATTGAAACTATATTCCTGACATTTATTTTCTGCATCCAATCTACCAGGACCTTGCTGATATCATACGATGCAGAAGGATGTATGGGTATATCTGAAATTACTACTACGATCTCTTTTTCCGCAGCCTCGTAAATGCGAACAGGCATATAGACTATCCCGTTAAAAAGGACAGCCAGCGGAGGGAAATATCTTGAATCGATGGAACCCATATATTTCATTCCAAATTCTTCGATAATATGCTGGCAGGTTATGTTCCCTACCAGACCGATGCCCGGAAACCCCTCGATAACCAATGGATTTTTTGATTTTAGAGGTTCATTGATGATTTTCACAAATTGTTCTGTTTCTAATGCCATACTTACACCTTACATAGTTGATAATTAGGTCCCCATCCTGGTTCGGCTTTACATGGTTCCAAGCAGAGAACGAATAGGTTTTGGAAAACCTGTATCGCCTGTAGGGTAACTCACTCAAGAATATGATTGTCACGACAACAGATATATTTAACGCACGGGTATGATTCATCTTCCTGATAATCCTGAGGATAAATTTTATCCATCTTAAAAATAATATGGTATTAAATATGGAGAAAGGATTATGGAGACTGGTGAGATAATCCAGATTTTTGCTGAATCCGGATTTCAGATAGATCCGCAGGCGCTTGACGTTATGAGAACAAGTTCTCATGATCAAATACAGCATGTTGTCAAAACAATGGATAGCTCGGTTCTCGTTGTGGGCATCGAGCATATAAAGGCTCTTGCACAAATCGAGCACATAAGGCCTTTTGTACGGGACCCGATGATACAAAAGCCCAGGGAAAGTCCTGTTGCAATACTTAAGGATATTACAAACCAGTCCACCTGCATCGGGGAATATTCCGAATTTGTGCAGTATTTCAATGACCGCTATGGTTCCCTGCGTGAAATTCTTCGCAAGAGACTGATGGACGCAAAATATATTGAGAGCTTAAAAAAGAGAAATCTTGATACAAGGGAGCCTCTGTCTGTGATCGGTATGGTGCTGGACATAAAAACAACCTCAAACGGCCATAAACTTATCCAGATAGAAGACACAACAGGGACATTACGCGTTTTGGTCCATAAAGAAAGAGATAAGGAACTGTTCGAATCTGCAAACCGTATCCTGGCCGATGAGGTCATAGGAATAACCGGAACGCTATCTTCCGATGGAAACCTTATGTTTGTAAACAGGATATCATGGCCCGATATCCCGCATTCCCAGAACGCTACAATCAACAGGAGAAATGGGGGCGGAAAAGCCGTATTCATTTCAGATATCCATGTCGGAAGTAAGACTTTTCTGGAAGATTCCTGGCTCAGGTTCATTGACTGGCTTGGGGATGACATAAATTATCTTGTTATTGCGGGCGATGTGGTTGACGGGATAGGGATTTTCCCGGGACAGGATAAGGAACTTGCAATTTCAGATGTCTATGAACAATATGAAAAAGCAGCAGAATATTTAAATGCTGTCCCGAAACATATCAAGATCATAATTTCACCAGGAAACCATGATGCTGTAAGGCAAGCTGAGCCGCAGCCCCGCCTTCCTGAAAAAATTACTAAAATGTTCCGTAACGATATTATTTTTGTAGGTAATCCTGCCATGGTGGATATCGGTGTAAAGGTTCTTATATATCATGGCAGGTCAATGGATGATATCATTGCAAGTATTCCAGGATTTTCTTATAATGAACCGGCAAAACCAATGAATGAAATGCTAAAACTCCGGCATCTTTCACCGATATACGGAGGGAGGGTTTCTATAGCACCGGAGAAAAAGGATCATTTCGTGATCGATGAAATTCCTGATATCTTACATTGCGGGCATGTTCATACTGTCGGCGTTTCACGCTACAGGGATGTGCTTACAATCAACAGCGGCACATGGCAGAGCCAGACAGAATTCCAGAAAAGGATGAACCTTTTGCCTGTGCCGGCAAAAGCTACCCTGGTTGACCTGTCAGGAATGCAATATAAAATAATAGATTTTAATTGAAATATGCTGAACAATACCTATATTCATATACCATGTATCGGCGCTTCAACCGAGCGTATGATATGGAAATCCGGGATAAAAAGCTGGGATGATTTTCTTTTAAACCATGGGATGGTAAAAGCGACGAAAAAAAAGCAGCGGTTATTATATTCAGGAGTTGAAGAATCAATTGAACAGCTATCGGGTGAAAATCATATTTTTTTTGCAAGGCGGCTTCTACCCTGTCATCATTGGAGGGCGTACAGGCAGTTCGAAGAGAAAACTGCGTTTATAGATATAGAAACAACAGGCCTTTCTTCACAATCGGATAGTATAACAATAATAGGCATCTATAGTGGAAAAGAAACAAAAACATACATCCGGGATATCAATCTTCATGAAGTGACAGAAGAACTGGAAAAGTACAAGCAGCTGGTTACATTCAATGGCGCGCGTTTTGATCTTCCTTTTATCGAACATGAGTTTCCCGGATTTTTTAACCACCTTCACATCGATCTTATGTACCAGTTGAAAAATATCGGATATAGCGGCGGTCTTAAAAAAATAGAACATTCGCTTGGGATAAGAAGAAGCGAAGAAACCGAAGGCATATCCGGCTTTGATGCTGTCCGGCTGTGGAATAAATACAAGAGGGGGAACGATGAAGCCCTGGAATTGCTCATCAAGTACAATAAGGAAGATGTGGAAAATCTTAAGACGATCATTGATATGACCTACCAGAAAATGGTTGACAATGAGTTTGCCAAAGACAAAAAATGCGCCTCCGGCCTTTCAAAACTTTCAAAAAAGACCATATAATAGTTTTCCTGCCACAAATAGCAGTATAATAGCAAATAAATTGCTGATAGTTTTTGAGGAAACGCGCTTGAAGATCATTTTTGAACCGATCTGTGCTCCTGCAAAAGCAGACAAACCTGCATAAAACAATATTTCCAGATCAAGCGTTTGGGTGCCAAAAACCAGATGTCCTGCAAAACCCGATAATGATGTAAATGTGATAATAAATGCAGAGGTTGCAATGGCATTTTTTATCTCTAATCCGAGAATAAGAAGAAGAGGTACGATAAAAGTGCCTCCGCCGATGCCTGCTAATGAAGATATTATCCCGAAAATAAATGCAAAACATGCTCCGACCCGGACTCTCGTATTTTCTCCATCTTTAATCATTAAGCCCAGATCATTAAATAATAGTATTCTCAGCGCTGAGATCAAAAGTATGACTGAGAGCAATAAAATTAAAACCCCGGTCTTTACCCGGGATGCAAAATATGAACCTGTAAGAGCACCCAATATTGATGTCAGGATCATGGGAAGCGCTATTTCCGTATCCACAAGCCGCTGTCTTAAATAAGTGATCGATGCCGATGCGGTTGTAATCATATTCAATAAAAGCGCCATAGGGATCGCTGCAAGCAGTGGAACGCCCAGCCAGAAAAAGAGGGGCGTGTAAATGATCGCCCCACCAAGGCCAAGTATGGAGAAAAGGGCAGAGATAAGAAATGCTATTACAATGATAGGCAATACATCCATAACAACCCCTAACACATCGAAGGATTAATAATGCTTGGAAGAAACATTTAAGTTAAAGTAACCCATATAGTTCGTAAGGATACAAATGAATAAAAAGAACCGTTTATTATTGAGTGTATCGATCATTGTTGTTTTATTAGGATACCTGTTTTTAACCCAGGAAACATCCAAACAATATGAAGTCAGCGATGCGGTTGCTGCAAAGGAAACTTTTGCCGGGAAGCCGATCACAGTTAATGGCACGCTTGTCCCCGGAACCGATCGCTGGGACCCGTCAACCAAGACCCTCACATTCAAAATGACAGACGGCATCGCAACAATGGATGTTGTATATACAGGTGATAAACCCAATATGGCCGCAGAAGCGGTAAGTATCCAGGCAATAGTTACGGGACAATTTGACAATAATGTGTTCAAAGCTTTCAGAATGCTGACCAAATGTCCTTCAAAATATGAAGGAGAGAATTCATTTGATCCCGATAAACAGGTTAAATGAATATATTACTTTTTTCAGATTTTCTGAAACCTTAATGGATAGGTGAGGAACCATAAAATTAGTTATGGATAGGATAGGAGGTTCCTCTAGTACTAAATACGAATGCCATATTTAAATCAATTTTCCATGATTATACCCAAATCTTTACCAATTTATACATGATATAGGAACTCATGAGTAAAAAAGTGACATTGAAACGTGAGCTGGGACTGCTTGAAGTTACTCTTTCGGGTGTGGGTATCATCCTGGGCGCAGGTGTCTATGCGATTATAGGAAAAGCCTCCGGCCTTACGGGGAATTCCTTATGGTTATCATTTACTATCTCGGCATTGATAGCGATATTCACAGGATTAAGTTATGCAGAACTCTCATCCCTGTTCCCGAAAGCAAGCGCTGAGTACGAATATACTGCGAATGCCTTTGGAAAAAGGCTTGCATTTACTATCGGCTGGCTGGTAATCTTAAGCGGGGTGATCGGGGCATCAACTGTTGCCCTGGGATTCGGGGGATACTTAAAAGCATTGTCCGGTGTTCCCATAATAACCTCAGCGCTTGTCCTGATAATTGCCGTTTCTTTCCTCCTTTTCTGGGGCATAAAAGAATCAGCATGGTTCTCTATTGTAGCTACGCTTATTGAAGCATCGGGTCTGATAATTATAATATTTATAGGTGTTCCTTATATCGGGAAGGTTGATTATTTTGAAATGCCAATGGGCATGGCCGGAGTTTTCCAGGCTTCAGCGCTTATTTTTTTCGCATATACGGGTTTTGAGAGCATCGTTAAGCTCTCCGAAGAGACAAAATCCCCTGAAAAAACAATTCCGAAAGGATTGATATTTGCCATTTTGATCAGCGTGGTGCTTTATATCCTTGTGGCAATTTCTGCTGTCAGCATTGTCGGATGGGAAGAACTGAGCGGATCAGATGCACCTCTTGCAGATATTGCTTTTTCTGCTTTCGGAAGCAACGCATATGTCCTCCTGACAATTATTGCCCTATTTGCAACTGCCAATACCGTTCTTTTGATGCTGCTTGGGTCATCAAGAATAGTATACGGCATGGCAGATTCCATGCATCTTCCAGGTATCCTTTCAACTATTCATTTTTCAAGAAGAACGCCATGGATAGCGATAATAGTGACAGCGATGATATCGTTGCTTTTTGTTTTTGCAGGTGAAATCACATTTGTAGCAAATGTTGCCAACTTCACGCTGTTTATTACGTTTTTTGTAATAAACGCTGCACTGATCGTATTAAGATTTAAAGAACCTGATATGAAAAGACCATTCAGGGTACCGTTTACCATAGGGAAGTTTCCGGTACTTGCGCTGTTGGGCGCATTATTCAATGTATTCATGCTCTTGCAGCTTGAAACTAAAGTACTTCTTGTGGGAACGATTATTGTGGTTGCCGGAGGATTATTGTCTTTTGTGAACTGGAAGAGGTAATCGATGGACAAGATGACACCTGCTATGAAGCAGTATTACGAGGCAAAGCAACAGCACAGGGATGCACTTATCTTTTTCAGGATGGGAGATTTCTATGAATCATTTGGTGATGATGCAAAAGTAATCGCAAAGGAACTGGAAATAACCCTCACCTCAAGAGGCAGGGATAAAGAGGGCGAAGATATGCCGCTTGCAGGGATTCCCTATCATGCAGTGGATTCATACCTTCCGAAACTTATCAAGAAGGGCTACAAGGTCGCGATATGTGAGCAGCTGGAAGACCCGAAACAAGCGAAAGGTGTAGTAAAAAGAGGGGTTGTCAGGGTCATAACGCCCGGTACGGCCATAGACTCATCAATTATATCCGACCAATCCAACAATTACCTGATGTCGGTTTCCGGAGAAGGTACCGAATTCGGGATATCATTTCTCGATATGAGCACAGGCGAGTTCCTCACGACCCAGTTTACAGATAATAGTTCTTATGACAAAATAAAGAGCGAGGCTGCCCGGATGCATCCGGCCGAGTGCATACTCGCACCCGGGCTTTTCGATAATAAAAAATTGGCAGACAGCCTGAAGCAATCCGGGATCGTTCTTAACAAATTCGATAATGAAGCGTTTGATACTAAAAACGCCCGTGAGCGACTCCTTAAACATTTCGGGATAATGACCCTTGAGGGCATGGGATGTGATAAACTCAAGTATGCGATTGCAGCTTCCGGTGCTGCTCTTGTTTATGCAGAAACAACACAGATGAGGGACTTAAATCACATCCAGACAATGAGGACATATTCAGAAAAAGAGTTCATGGTACTTGATTCTATAACGCTCAGGAATCTTGAGATCATCCAGGGTATCCGGGGCGAGGGGGGAGGTTCATTATTATCTGTAATTGACCATACAAAAACACCTATGGGAGGACGCCTGCTCAGGAAATGGCTTCTGTTGCCCCTGGTCTGTGCTGGCAAGATAACGGAAAGACTGGATGCCATCGATGAGATCAATAGAAAAACACTTCTAAGATACGATCTGCGCTCCCGGCTCTCATCTATCCGCGACATAGAACGCCTCATCGGGCGTATCGTATATGGCAACTCAAACGCCCGTGACTTAATAGCTCTTAAAATTTCTCTTGGTGCCATACCTGAGATCACAAAAGCGATTAAAGAAAGCGATGTAAGATCGGGGCTTTTATTAAGTATATTCGAAAGGCTGGGTGAGCATAAAGATATTGTGGAGCTGCTTGACAGGGCGATCGTAGATGACCCGCCCTTAAGCATACGTGAAGGCGGCATGATAAAAGAAGGTTATAATGAAAATCTTGATGAATTCAAGAAGATGTCCCTTCATGGTAAAGACTGGATCGCCCAGATGCAGCAGAAAGAGCGCGACAGGACAGGAATAAAATCGCTTAAAATAGGGTATAATTCGGTTTTCGGATATTATATCGAGGTCACAAAAACAAACCTTTCCCAGGTTCCTCCCGATTATATCAGGAAACAGACAACCGCAAACAGTGAACGGTTCTATACACCTGGATTAAAGGAAAAAGAAGTAATGATACTTTCTGCCGATGAAAAACGAACGGCTCTTGAATTCGAGCTTTTCACCCAGATCAATTCTATCATTGCAGGAAAATCAAAAGAACTGCAAACGACGGCTTCAGCCCTTGGAGAGCTGGATGTTATCGCAAACCTTGCAGAGATGGCTGTGAATAACAAATATGTCAGGCCTGAGGTGAACGACGGCTGCAGCATCCTCATAAGGGATGGAAGGCATCCCGTAGTCGAATATGCTATTCCCGGCGGGTTTGTCCCTAATGATGCACATATGGACTGCCAGGAAAACCAGTTCCTGCTCCTTACAGGTCCGAACATGGCAGGAAAATCCACATTCATGAGACAGACAGCGCTGATAGTCGTAATGGCGCAGATCGGCAGTTTCGTGCCGGCATCATATGCTTCCATCGGCCTTGTAGACAGGATATTCACCCGCGTAGGCGCATTTGACGATCTTGCGAGCGGGCAGAGCACTTTTATGATAGAAATGGTGGAACTTGCAAATATCCTTAACAATGCTACTCCCAGGAGCCTGATCCTGCTTGATGAGATCGGGAGGGGTACTAGCACTTATGACGGATACAGCATTGCAAAGGCCGTGATTGAATTCATCCATAATAAAGACCGTGTGGGCGTGCGATCGCTTTTTGCAACGCATTACCACCAGCTAACTGTAATAAGCGATGCGCTAAAAAGAGTGAAGAATTACCATGTTGCAGTAAAAGAAGAAGGTCATGACCTCATATTTCTTCGTAAGATAATCCCGGGAGCAACCGACAGAAGTTATGGTATTCATGTGGCAAGGCTAGCCGGAGTGCCTCTTAAAGTGACGCAGAGGGCAAAGGAGATATTAAAAGAAGTGGAAAACGGGAGCGCTATCGGCAGCAGGGGAAAAGACAGCGCTAAGTATACGCAGCTTATGCTGTTTGATTCGGATAATGTTGTGAAAGAATCGCCTGTTGTTGAGGAACTTAAGAAACTGAATGTGGATGCCATGACGCCCCTTGAGGCGATGAATGCGCTGGCGGAGTTGAAAAAGAAGGCGGGTGGAGCATGATCGGTCACCGGTTGGGAAGCTGCATAGGTATTACTGACATTTTTGGTATGCTTCAGCCTTACAGCGCCGGGGTTGCGACCCCGGACCCCAACGGATGCGCCGCCGCTGGCGGGGGTTAAAGGAG
>Ga0172443_1007_pt1 | contig 83280 bp, 79 predicted proteins | sample MayberryNE_Catta_6_FD_114741 | JGI IMG/M metagenome (GOLD analysis project Ga0172443, IMG submission 114741) | reverse complement strand
AGCTTCTTTTGTGGTTGATCTTGCCAGTTCGATCCTGATGCATTCATTAATATTAAAGACAGATATTATTTCAAGTGGTGTTATTTCAAGAGAATTTTTGACCAGATATTGGGATAATATGCGTGCGACAGTTCGTATCTTATGATTTTCCCCCTTCAATTCTAACAGGATACCGGAGGGTAATGTATCGTTGTCATATTTGAATTCAATATCAATATCCCATTCAAGTTCCCTGAACCTGTAGTTCAAATACTCTTCCAGTTTCCTTATTGAGTGGATCAATACCGGGTCCAGTAATTCATCAATTACATTGTCGGGAATGAGTGTGCCATCGATCTCGGTCAACATCCATTTTAAAAGGGAAGTATCTATTGCCGATGAATTACCCGGAAAAGCGGATTTACCGTTACGGTCGATAATCTCTCTTATTACTGCGCTGAAATTCCCATTATGTCTCTCCAGCTGCGGCTTTAATTTCTCAACACATTCTTTATCAATGGATATATGCTTTGTAACGATCATAGCCAGAACCTTTCCACTACTCATAAGGTTTATATTATGCGTTTTGTCCCCGCGTTTTGCCGTTTTACCTTTTTGCAAGAATAAAAGATTTTTAAGTTAGACAAAACCTGTATCACGGTTTTACCTATCCATATAATAATTCCATTTTCTAGCGTATATATTTTGCTATTTTGAATTGAAATCAAACAGCGATTTCTGCGGTTTGCTATCATTTTTATTAGCCCTGTCCGTATCAGGTGATTCTGGCCCCGGCAGCTCAATGCTTCCGTACTGGCCTCCGCCTCCGGGACGAACCTTTACTTTCCCTTCCTTGAAAGCGATTATCGCACTAATAACCCGTGCATCGAGTCCTGAGTTGCTTATATCTGCATCTATTAGCACCGTTACCTCAGATCCATATTTATCTATAAGTTTTTTCCAGATACCCTGCACACCTTTTGTATTCGTGCCAATTCCCAGCGCTTTTGCGATTATTTCAGATAATGGTATGATATGAAGATACGGCGGCCTGTGATCGGGATATTGCGGTTCGTTAAAAGATGCAAGTTCATTTACCCTGTCTTTCACTCCTTTTTTTATAGTTCCGCCGCACGAACATTTCCAGCTGTTCATGACACTTTCTCTTATTGTGTAATGCGTAAAGCAGCGGATGCATGCGCTCTCATTGTATTTCCCTTCCTCCGGCGGCATTCCCACATTAAGAACAGGTTTTCTTCCTTTTTCCCTGAAAATGGCCATCTTGAGTTCATCAAAACTTATATCCTCCATTTTGAATCTATTGAACTCACGGGCAAGCTTATTAGTGTAGGGGGAATGAGCATCCGAGTTTGATAGGAAAGTGAGACACTTAAGTTCGGTGATCCTATCAGCGTATGAAGTATCGGCGCTCAATCCCAGTTCTAAAAAATAAATATATTTTTCCATGTCACCGTAACATTCCTTGAGTGAATTGTGATACGCATACATGGCGGTCCATGGCGTAAAAGCATGCGAAGGTCCGATAAGAGCGCCTACGGATCTTGCAGCCTCTGCAATCCGTACCCCATCCAGCCTGACGTTAGGCCTGCCGTTAGAGTCTATATCTTTTGAATGGGGCTTCATGAACTCATACAATTCTTCCGCCTTGGAAATCGAAGGGACTATCAGAAGGTGATGTACCTGATTTATATCTTCGATCTCGGCTGTAAGGATAAAACTTACATCAGTCTTTGTATCTTTAGACTTTAGCTTAAAAATGCCATTTTCTTCCTTTAACATCTTTATCTCGCTAAGCCACTTCGGGTGGAGACAATCACCTGTAGCTACAAGCTGGATACCTTTCTTCATTGATTCTGAGGCTAAAGTCGGAATGTCCAATTTCGGGGATGTTGCCTTACTGTATTTTGAATGAATATGAAGGTCTGCATTTACCTGCATAAGTGACTAATAAACTGGAAAAGATATATGGGTTATGTAGATTATTTTTGAACTTTTTTTAACGGTTTTCGGTTGGATAACAGGATTCACGGGATCCGAACCGCAAATATTTATAAAATCCCCATGAGGCGCGCCACCATGTTCTCATAGCCGCCCCGGGTTACGCCTCTGCATTGTGACGCGCCGGGAATTAGAAAACGTGGAAACATAGATTAAGCTTGGATCAGTAATTTGAAAAATCTCTTAAATTTGTTAAGAATCAATAAAAAGTTAAAAATAAAATGTATAATTTCAGCCTTTTTAGAATAATATCTGAAAACAAAGCCACAAATCATTATTCTGAGAGATAGTCCGATCTCAGCACAATAACTGACAGCAACAACTCATGTTTTATAACGAATATCCATTTCTACGGTGATGTGACTTTCTTAATCTTCTTTCGTGGCAAGATCACTTCGAGAATTTCTTTGACATCCTGTACCGACATCGATTCGGCTTTCCTTCCCCATTTAACCACCATTTGCAGAATGAACAACATTGCCAGCAATGTCATTACCATATGGTGATGCCATTCCGTCCAGCCACGAACCTGATAATCTGCCAACCCAGCTTCCCCTTTTCCGTCTTCCAGAGCTCGTTCTATCCAGTAACGACTACAAGACATTTGACCGAGTCTCTCTATTTTCAACTTCATCCTTGCGGATAATAAGCCATGTTTCAACTCCTGGCAATCCATCCCTTACTGGAAAAACCCGCAAGCATGCCAGCATACTCCATAGCTCTTTACGCTCAGTGTCTCTCAGAAAAACACGAGAATATCTGGTTGGTTCCAATTGTCCAGCTAATTCTTGTACTTTTATGGGATTCGGTTCACCTGATACTAATTTTTTTCGTTTGGGATCAGGTCCGCGTATTCCTTTTTTCTCCGGAATTTCTATTTTCGGTTTTTCTAACCATACTTGAGTACCACTTGGAATGTCAGCAATATATGTCATTTTTCTATTATCTATACTATCAAGCAGCCATGGCTGTTCCCCATAAAAACACCCATCTGACAGTTTTCCATTTTTCCAAGACGACCCAAATATTGTCGTTTTACACCAACCGAATCCTTTCCATCTACAAATCCCCAAATGAATATTTACGGCTGCCGCACCCTATTTTTTCAGCGGCTTCCAGATGTATCATGGGATCTACGCCCCATACATGGCGTATTGACCTGCCGTTTATTTTCATTCGTTCATTTATCAGATCAATTGTAGCGGCATCAATAGCAACAGGGTCGGTTCCTGCAAGCATTCCGATATCTTCCACAAAGCGCTCACCTGAAAAATTAAAACAATCACATCCAGGTGTAAGGTCATAAACCCAATTTAAATAACCGATACGCCCATTGAGCGCCTTGATCGGGCCTAATGCTGCTTCGCCCAGTCTTTTTTGCATTTTTTCAGAAGCATGCTGCGGGGGAATTATTGCCTCCTGCTGGCATGCATCCGCGCAGGATAACTCGCCGCAGCACTTTGAATGGTCTATAAGGGGCGGCTCTATTGCGCCCCATGGACAAATTTCCACGCAGTCCCCGCACTGGATGCATTTTTCAGGATCAATAGAAGGTCTTCCTACCTCATGAACTTTAATTTTTCCTGCCCTGTCAAGACAGCCCATGCCAAGATGCTTCACTGCGCCGCCAAATCCTGAGGCAGGATGTCCTTTCCCGTGAGAGATGACTATCATGGAATCAGCTTCCACAATACCTGAAGCTACGGTAATGCTATCAAGCACTTCTCCATTGATCTTTATCTCCTTTCCGTCGCTTCCCTTTAACCCGTCTGCCACGATAAATGGAGCATTCATGCTTGCATGTGTAAAACCATTCATGGCCGCGCCCTGAATGAGTTCTGCTGCGTTGAGTTTCATACCCCTGTACAGGGTAGTCGTGTCTGTCACAAAAGGTATACCGCCGCTTTTTATTACCATATCAACGATAGTTCTTACTACTACCGGCCTTACGTGAGTGGTATTGCCGTATTCACCAGGATGTATTTTTATTGCCACAATATCTCCTTCTTTTACAGGTGAAATAACAGGGAAGATCCTTTTTATCTGCTCTGGCTGGTTGTCTTGCGGCTGAGTAATCCTGGCATCTTTGAAAATTATCTTATTCAATAACGTCACATCCTGTTTTATTAAATATGCTGGCACAGTTAATCAAGATATTCAATAGAAAAAGTAGGCTGATAAAAATTTTTATTATCCTATTTAAAAAGAATAATAGAGTTCCAAATAAAAAAATAAGATTTAATGTACAATATAAAACTCAAATAAACTATAATAAAACTTAAAATAACTGAAAAAACGCAAAAACTTTCGACGCCTTAATATGTGTTTATGGTTATGATGATAAGTATGATACCAATTTTACTTGAGGCATATCGGTAATTGTTCTAGTAATTTCGGCTTTATATATATATATTATAATTGGAGGTGTAGGGATATATGTTAGAGACTTCTCAGGAAAGGGTTAAATTATTAAAAGCAGGAATCTCAGCAAGAGAAATAGAACAGATTTATCTAAAGTCCAATAATTTTAAAATGGTAAATACCCCAATACTCTTTGAGGTTTTCGAAGTCAACCAGGAAAATGAAGTTAAAGCATTGTTTTGCGAAGTACCTGAATACGCAAAAGCCTAATAAAATATATATGTGCTGAATGCGTTAAACAGGGAAGCCTATGAGTGTTAATGTTGATCGTTATAAATGCGGATACTGCGGGGCCTGTGTTGGGGTATGCCCCTCAGGGGCGCTTGAGCTTGTAGAAACCTGGATAGAGGTTGATAATAATACCTGCACGAGCTGCGGCGTTTGTGCAAAGATCTGTCCTGTCGGGGCGCTGGTGGTAATCAAATGAGATCCAGGTACGATATTATTGTAGTTGGGGCAGGCCCAGGAGGTTCGATTACTGCAAAAACCTGCGCAAAAGCAGGGCTTGAAGTGCTTCTCTTAGAGAAAAGGCAGGAGATCGGGGACCCGGTAAGATGCGCGGAGGGTATAGGGAAAGAGGGATTGATAAAACATATCCAGCCTGATAGCAGATGGATAGCGGCCGAAGTAAAAGGCTCAAAGATACTTGCACCCGATGGAACCGAAATTATAATGTCGGAAGAAGCATTAAGCGAGAAAGCCGGTTATACTCTTGAAAGAAAAGTTTTTGACAGAGCGCTTGCCCAGCAGGCAGCTATGGCAGGGGCTGAAGTCATGGTAAAAACAAGGGCCACAGGATTATTGAAAAATAATGGAACTATCACCGGTATCAATGCCATGTATATGGGAGAAACCCATGAGATCAAAGCTGATATCGTTATAGGGGCAGATGGCGTCGAATCAAAGGTTGGAAGATGGGGGGGGATTGATACCTCCTTGAAACCGGGGGACATCGACACATGTGCCCAGTTCCTTGTTTCGAATATAGATGCGGGTGAATATAGTAAATTCTTCCTTGGAGAAAGATATACGCCGGGCGGATATGTGTGGGTATTCCCAAAAGGAAAAAACACAGCAAACGTCGGCCTCGGCATACTTGGGAGCAAATGCGGTAATGTGAGGCCGATATCGCTTCTCCATAAATTCATGGAGACCTATATGCCCCAGGGTAAGATATTAGAAATTGTGGTTGGCGGAGTCCCTGTAAGCGGACCGATAAAACAAACGGTGGCAAATGGTCTTATCCTTGTGGGGGATGCAGCAAGGCAATCCGACCCCCTGACTGGCGGGGGTATCATCAATGCAATGGATGCAGGGAAAATTGCAGGAGAAGTATGTATAAATGCCAGGGAAAAGGGGGATTATTCTGTCAGGACATTGAAAGAATATGAAGATAAATGGCGCGCCAGTATCGGGAAAGAATTGAGCAAGTCCCTGATGATAAAAAATCTTTTAATAAAAGTGACAGATGAGCAGTTAAACCAGCTTGCTCATTCTCTTTCAGGAATAGATACCAGCAAAATGGCACTGCCAAAATTGCTGCCCATCTTATTCAAGAAAAATCCGAAGTTGTTGTGGGAATTAAGAACACTGTTTATATGAAACAAATTGAAACCCGATAGTTAAGTGAATACTTCAGAATCATTATGCACAACTATGCCATTATTTGATATGATATAAGGTTTGATCTCCCTTGAATGGTTTATATTTCTCATTTTTAAAATTTCGATCACTATCGTTGCAGCCAGGATGTCTGATTGTCTCACCTGTCGCAATAAGATAACTCCATCCGCAATGTACTCTACCAATCCGAATTTTGAATAATATGAATTATTAATACTTGCTTCTGAAGTCATCACCACGGTTACTCCGCGATCTCTAATTTTCTCCATAAAGTTGAACAGATGTTCGCGGCGTTCAGACTCCGACTCAAATATTATTTCATATAAAGTAATCGGGTCAATTACAAACCTTTTTGCGCCCATCGATTCTAAGAGCTTAGGAAGGTCATTTTCGATCCTGTCGATCGTAGCTTTAAGATTTACTGCGCTTAAGCGTATCAAGACTAATTTTTGGTCCGTAATATAGGGCTTCAAGTCCCAACCGAAGATAGATGCGGTATTGATGATCTTTTTCTCTCCCTCCTCAAGACTAAGATAAACGCATTTTTCCCCGTTCTTTAGTCCCGCATATATGAATTGCAGGGCAAAAGTAGATTTACCCGTGCCGGGTGGACCCAGAAACACAACAAAATGTTCTTTCGGGATTCCACCCCCAAGCATTCCATCAAGTCCTGTGACACCTGTACTCAGTGCTTCCATTATCTCCCTCTTACTCTCTTAATATTTGATACTTCGAAACCTTTTTGCGAGCTTATCCTGATCTCAAAATTGACAATATTTTCCTGAGCTAAAAGAGAAAGAACTCCTCTGAATTTTTTAAGATACATTATCCGATTCCTCTGGGATATATCCTGTTTATCCCATTCAAAGATCATAACACCATCCATGCATTCCTGTATTTGTTCTTGCCTGCTTTTTTCAAATATTCCATCGGTCAACATTGCATAAATCATACCCTCCCATTTTTTTGAAGCTTTCTGAAGTCCCTGCAAGAAAATTATAAGATCTTTCCATTCCATGCGCTCAAGGCAATACTGGGCAAGAACTGTCAAAGAATCAATAATAACAATGCTGTCTTTTGCGTTCTTGTCAAGGAAATCGATGAGCCCGATGATCAGATTTTCTTCAGTCTCATCCCATTTAAGGGAATCAAATGTCAGCTCGGTCTTAGATGATGAACGCCATGTAATTGGAATGAATGACCTTGCAAAGTAGGCATCTGAAAAATCCTTGAATATCAGTAGATTCTCGATAATCGGGTAGAAATCAGGGAACGAGAAAGCAATCTCTCTTAAGACATCTTCTCTTGAACGCGTAAATGAGACGTAACATACCTTATAAGGAAAGATCGTTCCGCTATCCGGCCTTGTTCTTCCAAGCAAACGCGCAATGGATGAAATTGAGAATTCGAAATCTCCGGCCCCTGTCTCACCAAGCAATAGCACAAGGGATCCGGAAGGTAATCCGCCCTGAATTACAGGGTCAAGCGAATCAATTCCCGTGGGATTTTTTGTGAGCATCATAAGAATATCTTTTCAGGTGACTGAATATAGGCTATACATCATTATGAGCGAAAAGTATATGAATTTTACGTGATTATTATGATTATTATGTATATTTAGTTTTTATCAGGGCTGATACAGGATGGATACAAAACTTTCGGATAAGAATGCAACTTTTCAATCGGTAAACCTTGAACAAAATAAACTTGTGCAAGAATCTCCGAAAAGTTACAGAGCTAAAATAGAAGAAGAAATTGCAGATTTAAGAAGCTATGTGCGCATTCTAACAAGGGAAAAATTGAAACTGGAACCTTTCTCGGTCGAAAAGTTCGGGGAGATCGTTTCATTCAATTGTCTGAATGGATATGTAGAAAAAGACAGATACTGGGTAAATGAACCCTTTGCGTTTGTATCAATATTCCACAATGAAGATAAAAATGAATACCAATATTTAGTAGTCGAACCTGAACTTTCTATGTTTGAACGCATGGTGCTTGAAACTGTTTATGAAAATATTCTTGATACTCTTACTGTATATGAAACTTCGAACCAGACAAAGAGTGAAATAATCGAGAATAAGGCTATAGAACTAATGGACAGCTATTCGATTGATATTGACATGAAGACTATCCATAAGGTTTTGTATTACATAAAACGTGATTACATCGGATACGAAAGACTTGATATCCTGATGAAAGATACCCAAATTGAAGATATTTCATGTGATGGCTCTGATGTACCTATATTTGTATATCACAGAAAATATCATAATATTAGAACAAATCTCTCTTTTGATGGTCAAAGACTTGATTCTTACGTAGTTAAACTTGCCCAGAGGTGCGGAAAGCAAGTATCTCTGGGGGAACCATTGATAAATAGTACGCTTCCCGATGGCTCTCGACTAAATGCTACTCTGGGTAAAGAGGTTACCTTCAGGGGCAGCACTTTTACGATCAGGAAATTCCGGGAACATGCGTTTACTCCTGTTGATCTGATCAAGAATAAAACATATTCCGTAGATATACTTGCATACCTCTGGATAGCTGTTGAAAATGGAAAAAGTATAATTTTTGCCGGTGCAACAGCTGCCGGGAAAACTTCATCTTTGAATTCAATATCCCTTTTCATACCACCGGTTGCTAAGATTGTCAGCATTGAAGATACCCACGAACTCATGCTTCACCATACAAACTGGATCGGAAGTGTAACTCGAGAATCATTCACAAAGAATTCAAGTGTTACTGACATCGATATGTATGAGCTTCTGCGCCAGGCTCTTCGTCAGCGTCCTGAATATATTATTGTTGGGGAGATCCGGGGAAAAGAAGCTACAACTCTGTTCCAGGCGATTAATACAGGTCATACCACATATTCGACTATGCATGCTGATTCCGTAGAAACCGTCATAAGCAGGCTAGAAGGAGATCCGCTAAATATACCCAGAGTAATGATCCAGTCTCTCGATATATTGAGCATCCAGAAAATGATGGTTTTCGGGAACAAAAGAGTACGGCGTCTTGATACGATGGTTGAATTCATAGGCATCGATCCGAAAACCCAGGACTTAAGGTATAATGAACTTTATTCATGGGATCCCAGGGATGATACTTTCAGGATTGGCGGTAAATCATACGTTCTTGAAGATATAATGACTACTCGCAACTGGGATGAAGAAAAGTTGAACCAGGAACTCAAGAACAGGAAAAAAGTCCTCGAATACATGGTAGATAAGGACATGGATGAATATGAGATTGTTGCATTGATCCATAGCTACTATGCTGACACTGATAAAACAATGAAATTTATTACCAGAACATGAATAAATTAAATATACTAGCATTTGCTATTTTTGGAAAATATGTAAGGAAAAATAAGGAGAGTTATTTCTCCTTAAAATCGAGTATTAAGCTTGGCCATCTCGGTATCCCGTGGGACATCTATGTTAGCAGTGCATTACTTTATGCATTGATAATTGCCATAATTGGCGGGATGCTGGGTTTATGCCTCACACCACTCTGGCGTATCATTTATTTAAAATGTATAACAATCGTTCCGAATACTGGGATTATCCTGAGCAGTCAGGGTGAACTTTTATTTATCTTCATATCAGTTGCATTCATTTCAATTTTCCTGGGAGTAATATCATATTTTTCCATAATAGCATATCCAGGATTTGTAGCCCAGGTAAGGAAAAGCAAGATAGAACTTACTCTTCCTCATGCTGTGGCATTCATGCATGCGATGAGCAAAGGTGGCATGAACCTGATTTCAATATTCAAGTCACTGAGCCAGCAAAGCTATATTTATGGAGAATTTGCAGAAGAAATTGAATATATTGTCATTGACAGTGAAATGCATGGTAATGATATTATTACATCCCTCAAAAATGCATCAGCAAGTACAAATTCTGAAAAGTTCAGGGATTTTCTTGATAACCTGATAACTGTTTCAGAAACAAGCGGAGATCTGGATACTTTCTTTGGAAATATGGTTAAGCATTACCAGGGTATCGCAGAGGCTGATCAGGGCCTGTATCTTGAGATGCTGGGTATGCTTGCGGAAACCTATATTACTGTTTTTGTTGCAGGCCCTCTTTTCTTTATAACGATAGTAATAGTCATGGGACTAATGGGCCCCAATAAACTGATCATACTCAAAATCCTGATTTATGCTGTTATCCCCTTAAGTGCTGCGGCATTTAGTGTACTTTTAAACATAATATCATTGAGAAGCGATTCCAGGATTGTAAAAATTTATTCCGTATCGAAAAAGATCAACCATTATGATGACGTGAGAATGTCGGTTTCAAAAAGTGATGAGAGGAATGTTAGAAAATTACTAAGGTCACTACGATGGACAAGCATAAACCAGAAAAGAAAGAATCCATTGCAGATCTTCTTTGCTGATCCGGAGAAGGCCTTCTTAATCACAATACCAGTAGCCATAATTTATTTTATACTTTCGATATATTCAAAAAAAATAACGATCGAATTGCTGGATGACTCCATAGTGATCAGTCTCTTGATTATGATCCTGCCGTTCCTTTTATTTTATGAATTTCAAAAAAGGCGAATTAGGGCCATCGAAGATTCAATCCCTATGTTCCTGAACCGAATGGCATCTACCAACGAAGTAGGAATGGGCCTTTCCGATGCGATCAAGTCTATTACCAAGATAAATCTTGGAGTCTTAAGTACTGAAGTAAAAATGATGCATAAGGATATTGTCTGGAGCAACAATATCATGATTGCCCTGACTAAATTTGAGCGAAGGGTCAGGACAATCTCAATATCAAGGATCGTTGCACTTATCACAAAAGCCAGCGAATCGACCGGAAATATCAAGGAGACGCTGCGCGTAGCCTCAAATGAGGCAACTCTTGCTGACCGATTAAGAAGACAGAAATTTACTGTACTTTTCTCTTACCTGATCGTAGTATATATTTCGTTTGCGGTATTCATACTTGTATTATATGTATTTGCTACAATGTTCCTGCCGATGATACCGGATGTGGCCCCTTCTGGAGGTTCAAGTCTCCTTAAAATAAGCGCCCACAAAGATGAATATAATCTTTTGTTCATGCATGCATCGGTGATCCAGGGTTTTTTTTCAGGTATAATCACCGGGCAGATGATGGGAGAGAGTATCTATGACGGCCTCAAGCATTCAATGATCATGGTGATCTTAGCTTATGTTTTATTTGTATATTTTATATAGGAGAGCGGAGGCTATTACTCATGAAAATAGATATTCTTACAGATAATAGAGGAGTTAGTGAATTAATAGGGGTTCTTTTAATGTTTGCAATTGCAGTCATATATTTAGGCATATTACAATCTCAGTTCGTTCCTGCATGGAACAAAGAAATAGAAGCAAGTAATTTCAATATTGTTTACGATGATGTCCTCAACATGAGACAGGCAATAGAGGATACTGCCGTTTACGATATGCCAAGAACTGCAGTACTTCACATATCTCTCGATTATCCGAATAGGATGTTCCTTCATAATGCCCGGAAGCCCGCTGCATCAATCACAGCACTCAATGATACGCAAGTCACAATAACCTATAACACTACATATAATGGTACTAGTAGCACCATTACTAATACTATGTCAACTTGCACAATCAAAGTTAAAGAGGAGTATAACTATTATTCTGTGCCTGAAATTATAATAGAGCATGGTATGATAATAGGAAGTGATGAGATTGGAAAAAGGAATTATACTATAGATAGTCCTCTATTGAATAATAATGAAATAGATTTATCGTTGTTAGAATGTAATAATATGTCTGTAGGTACAACATCATCCATGAAACTTGGATTATATCCAGTAAGTTTCAATAAAGCTGATTATAGTAATGCATCTTTATCCTTTAGCACAAATTATCCTGCATTATGGGAGAACTATCTTATGTCGATTGGTTTCCCAAGTTCAAGTTATAGCATAACAGGAAACACTATTAAGATGTTTTATTCAAATGCGAGTAAACTAAAAATAACAGTGACAAGTATTAACCCGCCTTCTAATATCGTGCTGACCCTCACTCCCACACCGACCTTAACATCGACCCCAACGCCAGTCCTAACAACAATCGAAGTCTCGCCATCAGTAACTACTTTAAATGTTAGTGGAAATCCAGTTGTATCTCAGGTATTCACTGCGACTGCAAAGAATCAAAATAATGCACCAATGGCCGGAATTAACATATCCTGGACAGTCAGAAATTCAATTGTTGGAAGCGTGAGCCCGGTAAATGCAATTACTGATGGGAATGGAAATGCAACTACAACATTTACAGAAGCAACAGCAGGCACAACCATGATAAATGCAACGAATAGAAGTGTCAGAGGAAGTGCTTTTGTAACTGTTGTATATCTATGTCCTGATCGAGATTGGTACGATAGGCACGACAGGTGGACTTCTGACGGAAGGTGTGGCAATGATGATGACGACAGAGAATGGAACGGGCATGGCTGGAATAGTGGACGGGGTGGTGGTTGGCATTAGACTTTTTTCTTTTCCACAGTACTAAGCATGTCTGTGGACATTACAGTTAGTTTCAAATGTGTTGAAATTGTAATAGTAGCGGAGACTCTTATGAAAGCTTTAATTCTTGCTGCTGGTGAGGGATTAAGATGCCGCCCTCTCACTCTGACCAGGTCAAAGGTCATGCTTCCGGTCGCAAACAGGCCGATCCTTGAATATATCATCCGGGCGCTTGCACAAAACGATATCAAGGATATAATCCTTGTCGTGGGTTATAAAAAAGAGCGCATAATGGACCATTTTGGCAATGGAGCGTATTTCGGGGTAAATATCAGTTACATTGAACAGGAGGCTCAACTCGGCACAGCCCATGCGGTCAAGCTTGCAGAGCCAGCGGTCAATGAAAAGTTCCTTGTTCTCAATGGTGATAACCTGATAGATGCGGGGACTATCTCCGATCTGATAAAAGGGGCATCAGGGAATATAACACTTCTTACTGTAATGCGTGAACAGACAACAGGATATGGGGTGGTCGTGCTTGAAAAAGGAAAGGTTTCACGAATAATTGAAAAGCCCCGGGACAAAGTAAGCCATCTTGTCAATACCGGGATTTATATGTTCTCATCCTCGATATTCGATGAAATAGACAAAACCCCGATTTCAGAAACTGGAGAATATGCAATAACAGATACGATCCAGAGGATTATCGACAAAGGAGCAAATATCACAAATATAACTACAAAAAGTACCTGGATCGATGCTGTGCACTCATGGGATTTATTGAAAGCGAATTCTATATTTATTGGAAAAATTGAAGATATGAAAACAACCGGATTGATCGAGAAAGGCGCGGTACTGGTAGGCGATGTAGCATTGGGGGATAATTCAGTGATCAGGTCGGGTTCTTATATTGTAGGTCCTGTCATTATTGGGAAGAATTGCAGTATCGGTCCGAATACCACCATTTTACCTTCAACAGCTATTGGAGATAATTGTTCCATTAGTTCATTTACCGAGATTGAGAATAGTATTATCATGAATGATGCACGTATAGGGTCTGGTTCTTACATCTCCAATTCCATTATTGGTAGCAATAATATTATCGGACCTCATTTTGTAGCGGTTGTGGGGAAAGATCTGAAGATAGAAATGAAGGGAATTCTGCATAACGCAGATGAACTGGGAACGGTTATAGGAGATAGTAATATCACTGGGCCATCCGTAATTGTAGGGGCTGGAAAAATGATTGCAACAGGCTGCACTGTTGATCCGGGAGTCAGGATAACAAAAGACATACCCCCGGACTCGACAGTTCTCTGAGGTAAAAAAAATGTGCGGTATAGTAGGATATGTTGGGAAAAAACAGGCAACTGGTGTCCTCATAGATGCATTAAAAAGGCTTGAGTACAGAGGATATGATTCTGCAGGCCTTGCCATGTTAACAGATAAAGGAATCGCGGTATGTAAAACAGAAGGGAAAATATCCGACCTTGAAGCAAAACTTCCTGAAATGAAAGGTACATGCGGTATCGGGCATACACGCTGGGCAACACAGGGAGCGCCCACTACTATCAACGCGCACCCGCATGTTTCCGGAAATCTCGCTGTGGTCCATAATGGGATTATCGAGAACTACCAGGAATTGTATGACGGGTTAAAGGCAGAAGGATATGAATTTGCTTCGGAAACAGATACTGAGGTCCTGGCGCATCTTGTTCACAAGTATTATAAGGGAGACCTTGTCAAAGCTGTCATAGAGGGCCTGAAGAAAGTCAAAGGCTCATATGCTGCAGCCTACGTATGCAGCGATTCAGAGACAGTGGTAGCAGCAAGAAAAGAAAGCCCTCTTGTTGCCGGCGTGGGAAAGGGTGAGAATTTCATAGCTTCGGATGTTACTGCACTATTGAAGAATACAAGGGATGTGGTCTATATGCAGGATTTTGAGGTCGTGCAGTTGACCGCAGAAGATATGCAGTTTTTCGATTTTGACGGTAATCCTGTCAAGAAGAAAATCGAAACCATAGAATGGAACATAGAGGCTGCTGAGAAATCGGGATATCCGCATTTTATGTTAAAAGAGATCCATGAGCAGGTTACATCAGTTCATGATACCCTGTTGGGCAGGATATCAGAACTCAGTGGTGAGGTAATTCTTGATGAGGTCACTCTATCCAACAATGAGATAAAGGATCTTGAGCGTATAGTGATAATCGCCTGCGGCACATCATATAATGCAGGGCTTCTCGGAAAATATCTTTTTGAGTCATTAGCGGGAATACATACGGATGTGGATATAAGCTCCGAATTCAGGTATGCAAATCCGGTTCTTTCCGGGTCAACGCTTGTGATAGCCATATCACAATCGGGTGAGACCGCAGATACAATTGCAGCAACAAGAGAGGCAAAGACCTACGGATGCCACACTCTTGCAATAACTAATGTGGTGGGAACAACGCTATCCCGGGAAGTGGAAAATATAGTTTATACAAGAGCCGGTCCTGAAATAGGCGTTGCGGCGACAAAAACTTTTACTTCCCAGCTCATTGCCCTGTATTTGCTCTCCATCTATTTTGCACGGAAGAGAAAAAAAATAGATATTGACAGGTCAAAACGTTTGCTTGTCTCAATGAAACAGCTCCCGGGTATGATCCAGCAGATCCTGAATAACAAGGAATTCATCAAGAAACAGGCCATCAGGTTTTCAACAGCAAAGGATTATTTCTTTTTAGGAAGATCCCTGAATTTTTCCATCGCCCTGGAAGGGGCGCTGAAGCTAAAGGAGATATCCTATATCCATGCTGAGGGATATGCGGCAGGCGAATTGAAGCATGGGCCATTGGCCCTTATCTCAAAGGAAACCCCGGTAGTAGCGCTTGCTACCCGCTCGTCAACATACGATAAAATGGTGAACAACATCAAGGAAGTAAAAGCCCGAAGCGCACAGGTCATAGCAATAGCGAGCATGGACGATACGGAAATAGAAAAATACGTAGATGTGGTTATAAAGGTCCCGGTAGCGGATGAACTGCTTTATCCTGTTCTCTCATCGGTCGTTGTCCAGCTTCTTGCTTATAACAGCGCCGATGCACTGGGTTGCGCCATAGATAAACCCAGGAACCTTGCAAAAAGCGTAACGGTGGAATAATTATGGCTTTATTCGGTTCATCGGGTATAAGAGGTCTGGCAAATAAGGAAATAACTCCCGAACTTGCGCTTTCGGTAGGGCTTGCAGTTGGTTCACTTCACGGATCTGCTGTAATAGCGCGTGACCCCAGAACTTCAGGAGAAATGATCGAGCACGCTATTATCTCAGGGCTGCTGTCAGCCGGATGCAGTGTGACAAGGGTGGGAATGGTACCTACGCCCACGCTTGCATACGCTGCAAGAAATTTTAGCTGCGGCATCATGATAACGGCATCACATAACCCCTCTGAATACTGCGGGATAAAACTCTGGAACAGGGATGGTATGGCGTTTGATTCTATCCAGCAGAACGAGATAGAATCGATAATACAGGATAGAACATGGAAAACCGCCCGGTGGCAAGATATCGGAAAGGTGTACGAAACAGACGCTATTGAAGACCATGCAGGGATGATACTCAATAAGGTGGGACGTGCTTCGTTGAAGGTCGTTGTTGACTGTGGATGCGGGGCAGCTTCCGTAATAACACCATACGTGCTGCGGCGCATGGGGTGTAAGGTTATTACTCTTAATTCCCAGCCAGACGGATTCTTTCCTGCAAGAGATCCCGAACCTGTTGAAAAGAATCTTGAACTGTTAAAAAAGGCCGCTCTTTCATTCGGTGCGGACCTTGGCATAGCGCATGATGGCGATGCTGACAGGATGATGGCTGTTGATGGGAAAGGCAGGTTCATTGAAGGGGACAGGCTTCTGGCTTTCTTCGGGATCCGTGAAACAAAACACAGTATCGTTGTACCTGTTGACACCTCAATAATGGTCGATGATGTACTCAAAGGGCGAAAGATCTACAGGACACGGGTCGGCGATGTGTATGTTGCCGAAGAATTAAAAAAGAGAAATGCCGAGTTCGGAGGTGAACCATCAGGCAGCTGGATATTCCCGGAGATTTCCCTGTGCCCTGACGGGATTCTGGCGGCAGCAAGGCTGGTAGAAATTGTGCAGAACGAAGGCAGGCTTGATGCCCTGGTAGATGAGCTTCCGGCGTATCCCATGATAAGGGGGGCCGTCCAGTGCAGTAATGATCGGAAAGAAATTGCAATGAAAAAAATCGCCGGATCGTTAAGGAAGATAGGAGAAGTCATAGATATCGATGGAATAAGGGTCACCACTGAAAATGGCTGGATACTCGTGCGTCCCAGCGGGACAGAGCCCAAGATAAGAATAACTGTAGAGGCGCGAAAGGACGTAGAAGAACTGTTTAGAAAATCCGAGACTCTGGTCAGGGAATCGCTGTGAAGGCCATAATCCTTGCGGCAGGCCAGGGCACAAGGATGGGGCCGCTGACCCGGAATACACCAAAAGTCATGCTGCCAATTGCGAATAAGCCTCTCCTTTTGCATGTGATCGAATCGGCGCGTGATGCCGGGATAAGGGAATTCATACTTGTAATAGGGTATGGCGAAAAAATTATTAAAGAATATTTTAGAGATGGCTCTTCCCTGGATGTCAGTATAACATATGTTCACCAGAAAGAACAGATGGGTACTGCAGATGCTGTGGGTTCGGCAAAGGGAATGGTCGGCGACCGGTTCATTGTATTGAACGGGGATATAATAGTGAGTTCATCGCACATAAAAAAGCTCACAGGATACGGGTCAGATGTGATAATAACAGCAAGGCATGTTGATAATCCTTCGGAATATGGCGTCCTTGAAGTTCAGGATAAGCATGTTTTGCGTATCATTGAAAAGCCGCTTAATCCGCCGACCAATCTTGCAAATGCAGGAATATATATTTTTCCGTCAGCGATATTCGATGCTATATGTAAAACCCCGCTTTCGGTAAGAAAAGAATATGAGATAACAGATTCGCTCCAGATGCTCATCGATAAGGGAATGGATGTGGGTTTTCTTACACTTTCCGATAAATGGATGGATATCGGCAGGCCATGGGACCTTCTTGATGCCAATGAATATTTTTTATCGGGTTTACAGCCTGCGATCCTTGGTGAAATAGAACCCCTTGCCACATTGAAGGGCAGCGTTTCAGTCGGAGAGGGCACGATCATAAGGAACGGCTCCTACATAGTCGGGCCTGTCATTATCGGTAAGAATTGCGATATCGGCCCCAATTGCTACATCCGCCCCGGCACAAGTATCGGTGACAATGTTCGAGTCGGTAATGCGGTTGAGATAAAGAACAGCATCATAATGAAAGGGACGCATATCGGGCACCTGAGTTATGTTGGCGACAGCATAATAGGGGAAAGATGCAATTTCGGCGCCGGTACAAAGGTTGCGAATTTAAGGCATGACAGCAGAACTATCCGAGTGATATTGAAAGGAAAACTTATGGATTCAGGAAGGAGAAAGCTTGGAACCATCATGGGGGATGATGTTCATACCGGTATAAACAGTATGATAAATGTGGGAGCTGTTGTTGAAAGTGAAGCGATGATAGCTCCCGGGGAATTTGTAAAATAATATTTCTAGGTAATTTTCTCGATGAACTCAGCGAAAGCAAGATTACCTGTGATCTTCTTGATCTTTATTTTTACAGTGTCCCCTTTAGCAGTATTGGGCACATAAATCGTATATTTGTCCTTTTTGGCAATGCCGTCGCCTTTGCTTCCCACGGCATCGATCCTGACATCATAGGTTTCACCTTCGGACAGCGCTTCTTCTTTGGCAATGGATGTTGCCCGCCGTTTCGTTACAGGTCTATGTGCGCCGCATGCATCACACCGTAATGTAAGGACTCTTTCGCTTTTAATAAGGTGGGTATCGGGACGGCCGCATTCAGAGCAGGTTACATACTCTTTCACATATGCATTGATGAGTTCTGAGACCATGCCTGTTGTTAATCTTCTCTGGAATATTGCCCTTGAACCGTCGATCTTGCCGGCTGTTCCGAGTTCCCGTAAAAGGAACTTGAAAAGATGTGAAGGCTCACGGTTCAATTTATCCACTATCGCAGCAAAATTCTCAAGTACCGTTGTTTTTCCTTCGGTTAGAAGTTTAGGTTCAGGGATAACAAAACGCTCCCCTGAGCTTTTAACTTCAGGCAGGTGCTTTAATGCCCTGTCAAGGTTTGCCTGATAATCATTCATTGTAATCAAGTCAGGACCAGTTTCTGGCCTTTTTCAACTATAAGACTTATCGGAGTCGGTAATTTATACCCGGCTGATACCAGTGATTCCTTTGCAATTTTGAAATTGGCGGGAGTAACAAATACGCTCATGATCTCCTGCCCTTCTCTCACCCGCGCTGCAGTTCCGATAGCTTTTCCGAATGCCTGCCTCATTCCCTGCGATACACGGTCCGCGCCTGCCCCTGTAGCCTGTTTATTCTCACGCAGGACCTCATGCGGATACACCCTGATCTTTAAATGATAATTGGGCTGTCCTAAAGATTCAAGCAATATCCTGTTGGCTGCAATACGAGCCGATTCAAGGGCATTATGCCGGATCTGACATGCTTCCTTTGTTACGAGTGTCAATTGGATCGGGAAATCCTCTGTTAAATTCCCCATGTCATAAGTTACTATTTTGCTTCCTGGAACACCGCCCATGTATTTTCGTCTGGTATATGAGCGCTGGGTGATTTTCTTGTACATTCTTGCTGGTTTTCTTGCCATTAAATGATCCTCCAATTAGTATTAAAAATTTACAATGATCTTATAAATCAGGTCTAATTTGTCTGCTTAACATAGTAATATCTCCTTTATAACTATTACTATGGTACAGAGATACCTTCACCATAAAATATAATACAATCCCGTTGCGCTCAATCCGGTGGGGGAGCTTTTAATGACACCTGAAACCATATCCTTTCCATTCCTCATGTGAAGCAGGACAAGTACGGGTGTGAGTGTTGCCGGGAAAGACGTGAACAATCCGCCCCACATGTATCCGAAAGAGTCGCCAAGAATCACTACAGATGTCACCGCACTACCGCCGAAAAATCCTCTGAAAATAAGATCGCTACCGTCCACAGTAAAAGTAAGGATATCCAGCCGCTATTTACTGCGAATCCGCTGAGAATCAGAATCGAGATAAAATATCCCGTGAATCAGAGAAAAAACAGAGATAGGAAGGTTATGACTGGCAGGCACATGAGGATGCCGGCAACTTTCTGGGACTTTTTCTCGGCTATCAGGGTGATGGCCGTGATGAGCAAACTCCCTGAGAGAAAATAGACCGGGTATTTAAGATACGTGATTTCCATGTTATCAGATAATTCTTCTATCTTTTTGCAAGATCCAGATAATACTTCATTTTACAGCTTTGCTCCATCAGTGCAGTAACAAAATAAGCTTCTTCCAGCGTTTTTCCGATAGCGAATGTCCCATGGCGAAAAACGACCGCTCCTTTATGGGCACTGAGCGCCTGTGCAGTGTATTCTGCAAGTTCTGACGAGGCAATGGAATCAAGGCCCGAAGGCTTATCAATTTCCACTTCCACAACACTATCCTTGTTTATCTTGTCAAGATGAACCCCGCTTTTGGTGATAAGGATCTTATCGCCGTTTCGAATGCTGATATTTCCGAATTGAGATTCAACAAGCCCATTATCCACAAGTTTCTTCCCGAATTCTGCAATATCCTGCCACATAATTATTTTCTCTTGAAAAAGAGCCAGGAATCCTTTCCCTTGAATTTTGTCCTTATCAGGGCATATTTGCCCATCAGCTTTCTCCCTTTTAACTCAAATAGAAGCTCTTCATCCTTTTCTTTCTCAATCACGAATTCGCCGCTGTCCCATATGCGTACAGTGCCTGCGCCGTACATACCTTCAGGTATCGTTCCCTCAAAATCGGCATATTCAAGCGGATGGTCTTCAGTCTGAATAGCAAGGCGTTTTATACCTTCTTTTTCAGGCGGTTCTTTCGGAATAGCCCATGACCGCAGAACTCCTGCGATCTCAAGCCTCAGATCGTAATGCAGACGTGAAGCATCATGTTTATGCACTACGAAAATATTTCCTGACATAATCTCATCCGAATTTAAATGCGCTTGGACAGAGTTTATTCAGAACGCAATTTCCACACAGCGGTTTTCTGGCAGTACACACTTTTCTTCCGTGATGTATCAGGAGAAGCGTAATAATATCCCAATTATCCATGGGGATGATCTTCATAAGGTCTTTTTCAATTTTTTCAGGATTGATGTTAGCGGTCAATCCCAGCCTGCCGGCGATCCTTTTAACATGGGTATCTACAGCTATTCCTTCTACTTTGCCAAAAGCTCCTGATAATACGATATTTGCAGTTTTTCGCGCAACGCCCGGAAGCGTAAGGAGGGATTCCATAGTATCAGGAACTTTTGAATCATAATCATTAACCAGGATTTTAGATAATGCCTTAATATTTTTTGCCTTATTCCTGTAGAATCCGGTAGAATATATATCCTTTTCAAGTTCTTCCCGGGAGACTTCGATATAATCCTGCGGTGTCCTGTACTTCTTAAAGAGCTTTTTTGTTACTTCATTAACCTGCCTATCCGTGCATTGTGCCGAGAGGATTGTTGCTATTAACAGTTCCAGGGGGTCTGAAAATTGAAGTGCGATTTTTACTGCCGGATATTCACTTTCCAATAATGCGATTATCTCATTGACCTTATCATCCGCCATATTTTCTAATATAAAAGGCTGTATAGTTAAGAGTTTTGACACCGATATGTATAAATTGTAGTATTATCAAAGTTATAATTATAAGTGGAGGTGAAATTTTATGAGCCCAAAGACCGAATCAAAATCTACAGCATCACCGACGTCTTCGTGGTGGAGCGAAAGAAGTAAAATAACGGGAATGAGATCAGAAGCAAAAAGATCAGGAACAGAACCTGCAAAGCCCAGACCGAAACGGAAAGTAAAAACAAGAAAGGCGAGCAAAGCAGAAACAGGACAGACATATTATTGTGAGGTTTGCGGATGTGAAATGATCTGCGCTTCGGAAAGTGCAGGTGAAGTTATCTGCTGCGAAGAGCCGATGTGTATTGTAATTTAATTTCACATCCTTTCTTTTTTTAGTTTCAAACCAGACAATTCTCCATATCCGGCTCCTTTTCTCTGGATCATAACTTTAAATGTCTTACCCATATCCATTATTAGCGATTTTATAGGAAGCATTTTCTTATAATATTCCATTGGATTTTTTCCCTGCAAGTCCTTCAGGTATTCATCGATACCAAGCCCCATCAGAAAATGCGCCTGGTCTGTGAAACCGCAAAGTTCAAGACCATTTTTTCTTCCCCAGTGATCTAATGCCGAGAAATTCACATGCGATGTGATATCCTGCTTTCCGATATTTTGAAATGGTGACTCATTCACCGTATGGTTATAATAGCACATAAGTGTGCCTTTGTTCCTGTATTCCTGGTAAAGCTCATCTGAGGGATAACCGTAATCTATAGTTATGACAAATCCTTCTTTTAAAATAGAGCCTATCTCCTGTATCCATCGTATCGCGTCAATATTTATTTCAGTGCGGTATCCGGAATGTAAAGTTACATCCAGTTCTTTCAAATAATCTGTCAGTTGAGCAGAAGCAGGTTTTAATATCTCAACGAAACTTTTTTCATACCCCACAAAGACTTCCATAAGTTGGTTTTTCATTTCTACGACATGGACTGGAAATGCATCAAGAAGTTCATTAGAAAAAATACAGCCTTTCATCCCTCCGATCTCATTTATTGAATGATACCAGTGTACATTTTCATCGTTCAATAATTTTTTTTGTTTATTTTGCAAAGAAGGACTTTTTTCCACAATGCAGTAATTTAAGGACCGGAATAATTCCTGATTTTTCTTAAGATATGTCAGCACATCTTTTGAAAGAAGACCCATGCCAGCACCAATTTCCACAACATTGAACTCATTTTCTTCAATCATATGCCACATTTCTTCGATCTGCTTTCCCAGCATTTCACCAAAAGCGGGGGTCAGGTTGGAGCTTGTATAGAAATCTCCCGTTTTTTCTATCTTCTCTTTGTCGGATGTGTAATATCCAAGTCCCGGATAATACAGCGCCATTTCCATAAAATCACGAAAGGAAATTGGGCCTTCGTGCTTGATTTTTTGAATTATTATATTGGATAATGTCATGGTTTATCAAAAATATTATCCCGGGGGATTTAACTTGACCCTTTATTTTTCTTAACTATGTTGAGCGTTAATTCTTTCAGCAGTCTTATAAGCATCGTATATATTATAAATCCAAAACAACGGGTATAATATAAATCCAATCACTACAAACATAAGCATGAAAAATATAACACTGAGTATAATAAACAAAATACCCTTTCCTATCTCCCCATTATAAATTTGTCCGAGACCTGGAATAAAAAATGACGCTATTGCAGCAATTCCTGAGCTTTTTTTCTCAGTACTTATTGGAAGGGGTTTAACTCTTACCCCGCATTTGGGGCATATCTCTGCTTTATCATCGATTTCCGCACCACAATTTTTACAAAACAATTTTATCACCGACTTTATTTAATATTCAATAATCTGAAGCATGAAAATATTAATAACTGCGAACAACTAAATACTTATTGTATCCGTGTCCCGACTCTTCCCTCATTTGTGCTACCGGAAAGCGGAACCGGAGAACCCGAGCCGTGGTGTGCTAAATATGCTGTCGGGATCACCCGGGAATTTGATCATCATATCGTTGTATTGAAATAGATTGCTTGAAGCAGCAAAAAGACCAGATGTGAGGGGTATGCTTGCAAGGGCAAGCCTCCATAGAGATTTTCGATTAATTTATAACCATCATCTCCATGCCTCCAACCATTTGATTATCCATCTGACCGTTGATAAGTTTTAATACTTTCACATTATTCTAATAAGCTAATCATATGACGGGATCAAATATTTCAAAATTATTAAAACTGATTTATGAAGCTTTGTTTTCTCCATCTCCAAATGATGAATTATATAAACCATCGGCGATTTTGCCAGGTATGATTTTTTATTATCTCGTTACAGCCATCGTAGTGATTGCGGTTCTCTATCTTGCGTTAAATTCCATAGGCTTTGATTGGAGTTTACTGGGGTGATTTATTTCATTTAAAGCCATTGAAACAAATATTCTCATTTGAACATGAAAAATAAAACCGCAGATAAACGCGGATGAACGCAGATTGAATGCTTTGTCTCAAGAAAATATGGTTGTTTCTCTGGATACAGAAATCAATGACATTCATTCTCCAATAGTCTAAACACTGGAAATCCTGTATATCTTACCTGCGTTATCATCGCTTACAAGAAGCGAGCCGTCATCTGCAGTGATAATATCCACAGGTCTTCCGAGAACATTAGGGCCGTTGAGCCAGCCTGTCGCGAAGTCTTTCACAGAAAAATCTTTCATATCTATACTTATGATCTTATAACCTGTTGGAACATTTCGGTTCCATGAGCCGTGCAATGCAACAAACAAATTCTCTCTATATTCCTTAGGAAACATATTGCTGTAATAGAACGCAAGACCAAGAGGCGCCGAATGGGCCTGGATATCTACAAGGCTTGGCATCTCAAATGGCTCCATGCAGGGGTTCCTTATATAGACATTCTTATCAAAATCCGTATCATGGATATTCTTACCGTAACATATAGGCCAGCCATAATTCTTTCCTTCCTCTACAAGATTGATCTCATCAGGCGGCATGTCGTCCCCAAGCCAGTCACGGCCGTTATCAGTAGCATACATCTTCCCTGTTATCGGATGAAAGACCATACCCACGGCATTTCTTAAACCTTTTGCGAAAACACTGCAATTTATTCCATCGAGACTGCATTTCATGATCGCTGCTCTTTTTTTATCCTCTTCTATGCAGACATTACATGAAGAACCGATGCTGATGAATAAACTGTCGTTATGTATTTTCAATGTTCTTGTAATATGGCCGCCCGTGGGTATATTGTCTATTAAGATCTCAATTGTATCAGGGTCTGCAATAAAATTATTATCATTATCCTGTACTCTTATTACCCTGTTCTCCTCAGCTATATAGAACCAGCCTTTATAGAAATCGATGCCGTGCGGATTATTGAGATTCTGGATAAAAATTTTTGTCTCATCGGCTTTTTTATCTTCATTTCGATCAAGAATGGCAGCAACTCTACCCATGTTAGGAACCGTAACGAACAATACTCCATCCTTTAAAAGCATCATCCTGGGTCCGGGATTCGGGCCTGGATAAGAGACCGGACTTCCTCCCATGTTATCAGCGAAAACTTCGATCCTGAACCCTTCAGGCAACTTGATATCAGGAAAGGTATCGGATTCCACGGATGGTTTGATGCCGGATTGTGAAATTATAGCAATTAAAATCGCAATTAATCCTATAAAAATCAGTAATATCTTCATATTCATATTATTCCCCCACTGAAGCGAATTTCTAATAGATCTCTAACAATAATTTATGCTTTAAAATATTTAACAATTTGTCTTGCGAAAAAATTATTTTGAAAAAACAGCTTTTCTCACTGCTTCAATGGTCGCATCGATTTCCACAGGTTTAGGACATACCTTCAGCACGTGTTCAGAATCCTTGAGCAGATGCCCTGTCGTGACGCATACAACTGTTTCATCAGGGTCTATAATCCCAAGTTCGGTAAGTTTACGAAGTCCGGCAATCGATGATGCACTTGCCGGCTCTACACCGATTCCTTCCATATACGCAAGTTCATGCTGGGCGCGGATTATTTCTTCATCGTCAACGGTTTCTGCAGTCCCTCCTGATTCCCTGATCGCTATTAAGGCTTTTATTGAATTTACCGGGTTTCCTATCCTTATAGCAGTTGCAACTGTTTCAGGATGGCTTTCGGGAGTTATTGCAGAAGCATTATTTTTTATTGCTGATACGATCGGACTTGCTCCTTGCGCCTGTATTCCAGTCATTTTTGGTACGCTGCCAATAAGGCCAAGATTTTTTAGCTCCTTAAATCCTTTATAGATCGCCGTAATATTCCCTGCATTTCCAACCGGAAGCACAAGCCTGTCAGGCGCCTGCCATCCAAGCTGGTCTGCGATCTCAAAAGCGATTGTTTTCTGTCCTTCCAGACGATAGGGATTTACCGAGTTTAAAAGATAGAAACCTTCCATATCGCAAAGGTTGCGTACAAGTTTAAGCGCATCATCGAAATTTCCCCTGATGCTCAATACTTTTGCACCATGCATGAGCGCCTGGGCGAGCTTTCCAAGGGCTACTTTGCCTGATGGAAGTAGAACAACAGCAGGAACGCCTGCCTTTGCCCCATAAACAGCAAGAGATGCGGATGTATTTCCTGTCGATGCGCAGGCAACGGTTTTCATGCCAAGTTCAAGGGCTTTTGTCACACCAACTGTCATCCCCCTATCCTTGAACGAGCCTGTGGGATTCATACCTTCATGTTTAACATACACATCAGTAAGGCCGATATTTTTTGCTATCCTGTCAACCCTATAAAGCGCAGTTCCGCCTTCTTTCAGGGATACCGGCTCCCTGCTTACAGGAAGCAAGGCGCGGTATTTCCAGACTGAAAGCGGGCCTTTCAGATCGTCTACAGTGAGGTGGATCTTTGAATAATCATAAATGACATCCAGAAGACCACCGCATGAACAGGTGTAGATGACTTCTGTTTCAGGATACTTCCTATGACATTCAATGCACTCAAGGTGGTACATAGTGTACTCAATAGAATTGATAGGCTTATAGATTGCTCTCTTGAGAAAACAAAATGTTTTATTCAATTTGAATAAGTTTATACACCGATTTTTTTGAATGTATAGTTTAAACCGGAATACCGATTATATTACCTGAACAATTAAAAAAAAGAGGCAATTACCATTACGACAGATATTACTATCGGCATCGGTCTTTATTACACAAAAACACCCGGAGTCGGAGGCATCATACGGCAGGAGATTGAAGATTTCTATGTGGAGGAACTGACCAACAGGGTTGAGACCGAAAATGGACAATACCTTATTGCAGAACTCACAAAGACGAACTGGGATATTCATCATCTGGTGCGTGACCTTGCCAGGATATTAAGGGTCAGCCAGACAAGATTCGGCTGGGCAGGTACAAAGGATAAGCGCGCTGTTACGAAACAGAAAATAAGTATATGGGATATCACACAGGATGAGCTTTCCCGTGTACATTTGAAGGATATAGAATTAAAGGCGATAGGGCGCTCAAATAAAAAAGTGAGCCTGGGAGATCTCTGGGGAAATCGTTTCAGAATTATCATACGAGATATCCGCCTTTCAACAGATGAGGCCAGAGAAAGGGTAACGTCCATAACCGATGAGCTTAAAAAAGGTGTCCCCAATTTTTTCGGGGTGCAAAGGTTCGGGGAGAACAGGCCCTTAACGCATGTCGTGGGTGAAGCGATCCTGCGTGGGGATATCAAAGAGGCGGCTCTGACATATATCGCAAAAGCATATCCTGAAGAAAACGAGGAAATAAGAAAAGCACGCCAGTTCGTATGGGATTCCGGGGATTTCAAGGAAGGTGTGAAAAGATATCCTCTTCATTTGCAGTTCGAAAGGGCTATGATGAGCCATCTGATTGCACATCCTGAAGATTATGCGGGAGCTTTCCGGGCTTTATCGCCAAAATTAATGGCAATGTTCCTGCATGCATACCAGTCATATATTTTCAACCTGATATCGAGCCGCCGCATTGAATCCGGCATGTTGATCTACCAGGCTTACGACGGGGATATCGTATGCTTCAAGAACGAGATGGGATTGCCTGATACTTCAAGACTCCAGAAAGTAACAGAGGACAATCTTGACGGGATAAATAACCTGATCGACAGGGGCCGGGCATTCGTAACTGCACCGCTTGTGGGATACGAAACCCGGTTCGCAGAAGGCCAACCCGGAGCAATTGAGCAGGCGGTAGTTAAAGAACTGGGCATTGACCTTGATGGTTTTAAAGTTCCGGTTATGCCTGAATTAGCATCCAGGGGGCTTCGAAGGGAGATAATACTGCCTTTTAAACCCGAACTGAATATTGATGAGGATGAGAAAAATACAGGAAAAACAAAACTTACTCTGCGCTTCTCGCTGCAGAAAGGAAGTTATGCTACGACTGTACTGAGGGAGTATATGAAAAAATGATCCGTATCCTGGAAGGCACGACCTGCATCAAAGACATTGAGATTTTCCTTCGGAAAATAAAAGAAATAAGTAGAGGCAAGGAACTTATCATCCTGGCGCTTGATGCCGATAAACTGGCAGGTGAAAAACATCTTATGTTCGCTGTCGAAAAAGCAATGAATTCATTCAAAGCAGGCAGGAATATTGCCAGCGACATGGGGAAGGAGATAATGCTGTATGCGGCAGGTACGCGCCAGATAAACAGGGCTATAAAGATCGGCGTGCATAACGGAAAGAACAATATTGTCCTTGTGAGTATCGGGGAGGATATCGATCTATCTTTATTTTATGAGATAACACCGAAAAATGTTCTGAAATATGATGTATCAAAGAACAGGGCATTGATGGATATGTTCAATATAACCGATGAAGAGATAAAAGCTGCAGGTGCAGATAAGATCCCTGAGCTTGTTCTTGAAAGAGTTGCACTTGTGGATGTTTTAAAATAACTTCACTCTGACCTTAGCGCTTCCACAGGGTCAAGCCTGGCTGCCTTATTTGCAGGATAAACTCCCGCGATAACCGTTGTAACGACTGCAAAGATAATTCCTGCCGCAAGCGATGTCCAGGTGATAGCTATCGGGAAATTACCCAATGTTGATATTAAGAAAGATATCCCGGCTCCGATGGTTATGCCGATCAGGCCGCTCACCGCCCCAAGAAGACCGGACTCAAGAAGGAAAAGCAATTGTATGTTATCACGGGTCGCACCGACTGCTTTCATAACACCGATCTCTTTTATCCGCTCGGTAACAGTAAGCATCATTACATTGACAATGCCGATCCCTCCGACAGCAAGCGAGACTGCACCGATGCCGCCAAGCCCGTATTTTAATATTTTAAAAAACTGCGTGAATGCCTCAAGGAAAGACTTCATTATGTTAACAGTATATCCCTCATCTTTATGCAGTCTTCTCAGGCTGTCTTCCACTTTTTTTGCTGTGATCTCTATGGAATTCTGGTCTTCCACTGTTACAAGTATCTGCGAATAAGAATATTTCTTTACATCAAGCAATTCCTTCATAGCCTGATGAGTGGTGAACATCTCCATATTCGTATTTCCACTAAACGGTGAGTTCTGTTCCTTTTCCTTAAATATCCCGACTATCGTAAATTCCTTGCTTATATTCCTGTCCCTGTTGATTAATGTCAAACGCATGCCGGGGTTCAAGGGAAATTTGAACATCTTGTTCGCGATATCGCTTCCTATTACTATTGCACTTTTATCGGATTCCATAAGGAAGCGACCCGTATCTATGGATTCAAATAGACCGGGCTCTTTTGATGGGGTGATCGCGTTCAATGGGAATGAACGCTCTTCATCCCTGAATTGAATAGATACAGCGCCTCCGGTCCTTGGAGATACGGTTTTTACACCTATCGTATTCTCAAGCGCATGAATATCCTTATCATCCAGTTCTGCGGGTTTCAGATAAACGAGTTTCCCGGCCTCAACTCCCGAACCGCCGGGGAATACTGTGATGACATCCAGGTCAAGACCGCTGAATGCCTGGCCTGCGCCTTCCTGTATCCCCTGGCCAACTGAAAGCATGACAACAATTGCTATCACACCGATTATTATTCCAAGGCATGACAGTATTGTCTTGAACTTATTGCTGCTAAAGCTGAGAAAAACCTGTCCCAGGGCATCCATCAGCTTCATGCTGACTTGGCTCTCCTGCGTTTCATAACAATGAAGAACCCGCCAATAATCACAAGCGCTGCTCCAGGGATAAAGACAATTGGCAACAAAGATGGTTTTTCAGGATTTTGTGCCAGCAGGGGACTGGAGCCATTCATCTTCACGATCAATGGTTGTGATTCATGCCAGTTGTTCCCGTTCTTGAACCTGAGTTTGAATCTCATATCATCCTGCATATTTGCTTTCATATCGAACTTGACCGTAAAAAGTTCATCGGGATCCATCGTACCTATGAAATATTCCGCAGGTTCAAACGTCGCATTGCCTTCAGGAATTACCGTTGCGGCATTGACGGAGTTCGGCCTGTTATTTGCAACGCTCAGGATTATCCCCTGGGGATTCAACTGCGGCACCTCGGAAAGCGTGCTCTGGATAGAGGAAGAATCCACTTTTACAGGTATTTTCAGGTTGAGGCTGTAAAGCCTTGCAGCCCCTTTTAAGTTGAAATCAAGGAAATACGTCCCGTCCGGTGTATTGTTTTTGACCAGTATGGAAAAAGGGAAGTCTATCGAGTCTCCGGGTCCTATGATCCCGGCACTGTAATAGGGATCGCTTGTAACCTGTATAAATTCATTGCCAACCAGTTCAGCGGATTGTATGTGGGAGTTCATGCTGTAATCCTTATTATCCATTTTGATGGTATATTCGGTTGCGCTGTTCTTAAGGGTCAGGGTTACTGTCCCGCTGTCATCCGACATCAGGACTTCAGGGTATGAAAGGATTTTTTCAAGCCTTACCGTACCTCTTGCATCCACTATATCATTCCCGACTTCGATATCGAATTCCCTTTTTGTAAACCCGTTATCCGGCATTCTGTATCCGATCTCAAGAGTATTCGTGCCTACAAAGGCGTTCTTATCAACATGCAGGGTATATTTATACACGAAATCATCTTTTTTTCTTATCGTTCCGGGATTTCTTACGGCACTTTCGCCTGATTTTATGGTGAACGGATATTTTGGTATAAATTCAATGGTAGCCCCTGTTACATCGTTCTCTCCTACATTCTTGACCTGTACCCATATATTGAAATCCGTATCCGGATTGACAGGATAGGGGTCATATTTTATGAGGTTGATCTTGAGCGAGTTCTCGCCGAGATCCGCTCCCGAAACTCCTGCGAAATATATTAATATAAATACTGCTAAAATCGGTTTAATTTTGTCTGACATATTTTATCAACTCCTGTATTGTTGGTTTTTTCCCGTAGATCAGCAGGCTTGCCCTGAAGATCCTTACGGATATTTCTACTATGAAATATGCTGAAACAGCAAGTAAAAGAATGCTGATCATGAATTCATATAAAGGCACGTCTGTGACCGAAGCCCTCATTATCATCGCTGTTGATGAAGTCAAAGGAAAAATACTGAGAATTTTTGAAAATGATCCATTCGGATCCAGTGTTATGAATTGCGAAAACATAAGGGGAAATGCTCCGGCTACTGAAAATATGCCCGCAAGCTGTTGAGCTTCCCTTGATGTCGTTGCTACTGCCCCGACTCCTGCCATAATGCTTGCAAAGACTATGTAGCCCAATATAAAATAAATAATTCCGGCTGCCAGTAATGGAATAGAAATGTGGATCTGTGAAACGATAAGATAAAGGGCTAAAGGATTAATCAAAATTATCCCTGCAGCAACTATTAAATATATCATTATCTGGGTAAGCCCGAGTGCTCCAAGACCGATGATCTTTCCTTTGAGGAAATCCTTATGAGAAACAGATGATAGTATTACTTCCATTATCCTGTTCTCCTTTTCTTCGATAACGCTCTGAAGCAGGAAACTTGAAGAAGTAAATATGGAGAGTGTGAATAATAATGAAAAAGCTATAGGTAACACAATTATCGTAAATCCCGTTTCTTCTTTTTTTACCCCGTTTTCATTAATAGTAAAATATTCACTCTCAACAGGGTTCTTTACTCTCTGGATAATGTAGGAAGGCTCATTCTTTAATAGATTATCAATAAGAAAGTCCCTGATCTTATCTTCGATCTTCATATTATTTGCCAGGTTATTCCGGGATGAATAAATAATGATCTTGCCGGTTGCGGTATAATTTTCCGGGACAACAAAGTAGTTCGTAAGCTTATTGTCAAGAAGATCTTTCCTTGCAAGTTCTTCATCAGCATATTTTGTCATGTTCGAAGATTCAAAAAGGCCGGTCCTGTCAATGTAGCCTATCTTATTTTCCCCGTTGCCAGTGAGTCCTCCGAGAAAAACAAAAGAAATTCCCATTATTAAAAAGAGAAATAGAGGAAATCCGAATGTAATAAAAAGGAATTCTTTTCTCTTTATGTTGGTCATATATTCATGCTTTGCTATGATGCGCCACTTGCTCATGTTCCCTCCACTACCCGGATGAATATTTCATTAAGAGAGGGCATGGATATCTCGAACTTATTGACCCTTACCATTGAAGCCAGAAGTCTTAAGACATCACCTGCATCTGCTCCGGGTTCAAGTATGAGTTCAGCATAATTGCCGGAGTTGTTTATTTTTTTGACCCCTTTGATGTTCTTCAGTTCACCTTCAAACTCAATTAAGACAGTGTTTTTACCATAACTGGCTTTTATCTCATCGATGCTGCCATACAGGACACCTTCCCCTTTATGTATCATGAATATCCTGCCGCACATCCTCTCTACCTGGTCCATCATGTGTGTACTGATAAGAATGGTTTTTCCTTCCGTGCCAAGCTCTATTATAAGGTCTTTCACAAGTTTCATATTCACAGGGTCAAGACCACTGAATGGCTCATCCAGGATTATGAACTCAGGGTTGTTGATGATAGCCGCTATTACCTGTATTTTCTGCTGCATACCCTTGCTGAGTTCAGAGATTTTTTTATCTTTATGCGATAGCATTCCCATTTTTTCAAGAAGCATTATTGCTCTTTGTCCTGAATCTCTATCCTTCAAGGAGCCAAGATACACAAGGGTCTCAATTACCGTGAGTTTTTTATAAAGCCCCCGTTCCTCTGGCAAATAACCTATTATGTTTTTGGTTTCTTCACTAAATCTGTCGTCCAGAATCCTTATTTCTCCCGAATCCGGTCTGATGATATCAAGAAGCATCCGTATTATCGTGGTCTTTCCAGCCCCATTCGGGCCTATAAGGCCGAACACCTCACCTTTTGAGATATCAAAAGATATGTCATTGACCACATTCTGCCCGTTGAACGATTTTGACAGATGCGAAACGTTCACTGTCCTCATAGGACGCCAGATCCCCGAAGAGCCAGTATTAAGGATATCATATTGAAAGCCAATGGGATTGCTGCTATTAGAGCCGAGGTCCTGGATGAAAGCTTATGGGCGTTCCGAATACAGAAGAACAGTATAATAGTAGACCATAATTGCAGTAATATACCTGCGATCCCTGATATTATAAAGGGCGGACTGGCATACACATTTTTCATCGCCGCTGGATCGGTTTGTGAAATAATTAGTGTCTGGGGTTCCATCAGTGAAAAAATCCCGATATTGATAATACCTGCAAAAATCATGGGCAGCGTACTGTACCCGGTAACTGTCATCATCTGGGGGTAGAATTTTCCTTCTCCTCCTGCAGCCATGGACAGCAAGTGTATCACTCCGGTAACAATGAACCAGCCAATAAAAGGTCCGATCAACGCTAAAATAATAGTGGATATAGACATAATTGATTGCATTGAAGACAGCGTACTATCTAACCCTTCCAGAACAACTGTGATTTTATATGATTGGATATATGCAGCGATTGCCCCGAGGATAGCATAGATGCCAACTATTAAAACAGCCTCTTCGATCAATGGATGTGCAGCTATGGATTTCGTTTCATTATCGGGATTCGTTATCGTTCCCATTATCTTTTCTTTAAAGCTCATTTAAACCCGCCAACATAATGATTTATATGATTTTCTTATTCTTTTACATGCGTTGATAAGATAATTGTTACGGTTCAATATTTGTGCTTTTGTCTTAGTTTCCCCTGTCAAGAGCCATACCGATACCAAGCTCAATAATCATTTTCTCATTTTCCTTCCACCCATGAATAATGGAAGAGGATTACTCCACCATAGGAACCGGTTCTTCCATAACGACTGTTTTATCTCCAGCTAAACCTGAGCGCGTGGAATGTGAAAATATTATGACAGAGACACATGTAAATTTATTCATTAGTTAACCTCCTTATTATAAATAATCCCAATCCTGTCTAAAAAAAGTATTTTTCTTATCCCAGCCACTTTGCAAACTTAATAAGCGCCTTAGACCTGTGGGATATCCTGTTCTTTTCTTCCTCTTTCATTTCACCGAACGTTACCCCTTTCACCTCGAATATGGGGTCGTACCCAAAACCCAGGTCTCCCCGGATATCTTCTGTAATTTCCCCGGCCACCACTCCTGAAAAAATCACAGGTTCCTCACCGGGACGGCAGTATCCGATCACGCATTTTAGTGAAGCGCTCCTCTTCGTTTCATTATCCAGGAGTTTTAATATCCTCATATTTCCAAGAGTCCTGGCAACATACGCAGAATAAGGTCCCGGAAACCCGGAAAGAACATCAATGAATATCCCGGAATCATCCACCATGACCTCGCTATTCAGTTTATTCGCAGCCCATTTTGCCCCGAAAGCTGCGATAGCCTCAAGGGTATCTTCCTGCAATTCCGGATATCCGGAATTATTTTGCTCTATTTTTATACCCAGGGGCGCCATAATATCAGTTGCTTCTCTTACTTTATGGGGATTACCGGTAACAAAGATTATTTTTCTCATTTTCGTTTTTTTGTTATGAGCGTTTTTTTAATAAATTCGCGGTACGTCAGACTGAATTTCATCAATATCAGGATTATGGGGTAGCGCAGGGATATTACCAATGATACGAAGCCCAGAGCAAAACCAATGATAAGTATGATTTTGGATAATAAGGGAAGACTATTAAAATCTATCATGAATATTATTTCGCCCCGTCAAGACCAAACTCCGTATGCAGCACTGAAACAGCCTTTTTTGCACCTTGTTCACTTACTGCAAATGAGATGTTATGCTGGGATGAACCCTGGCTTATCATTATCACGTTTACCCGGGCCTTTCCGAGCGCCCCGAAAACTCTCCCGGCTACGCCTGGCGTATTTGCCATGCCTGCGCCTACAACGGCTACAACGGAGATGTTCCTGTCCAGGGTGATCTCTTTAATTATACCGTTATTGAATTCAGCCTTTATCGCCTTTACAGCCTTATCAAGATGGGATACGTCCACCACAAGTGAGATATTCGCTTCTGAAGAGCCCTGGCTTATCATCACGATATTTACGCCCGCATTTGCAAGTGTAGTGAAAACACGCGCTGCAACACCGATCGTTCCAACCATGCCTGCGCCTGAAATATTAATGAGGGCAACTTTCTTAATTACAGTCACAGCTTTTACTATATCCTTACTCTGTTTCTGGTCTTTTACAACAATTGTACCCGGAACCTCAGGATGGAATGTATTTTTAACGCGCACAGGTATTCCGTGCCTGATCGCAGGCTCAATAGCCTTTGGGTGCAGTACCTTTGCCCCGAAATATGATAGTTCCATTGCTTCAATATACGAGATCATAGGGATGGGTTTTGCTTCAGGAACGATATTAGGGTCTGTTGTCATTATGCCGTCCACCTCTTTCCAGAGCCATATCTCGTTTGCTTTTATCGCGGCTCCAACGATCGATGCTGTGAAATCAGAACCGCCGCGACCCAGGGTTGTTATAATACCTGCTTCGTTCTCGGCAATAAAGCCGCATATCACAGGGATACTATCATTAAGGAGCGGCTCTATCCGTTCTTTCACCAAGGAATATGATTCTTCAAGGGGTTTGGCATTCCCGTATTCATCAGTTGTTATTATCCCTGAATCGCCTCCGGTGAACGAACATGAATTTACACCGAGGGAATTTAATGATCCCGCTATAATCGGCGCAGCCAGCCTCTCGCCATATGAAGAGATGTAATCTATTGACCTTGCTGTCAGCTCACCAAGGTAACAGATACCGATTAGAGCTTTTTCAAGCTCCTCAATGCGCCGGTCAAGCTCATGAATAACTTTTTCATCAATTGTTGAAAGACCGATAGCATCATTAACAGCCTTATGGTGTTGTTTTGTCAGGTCAGCAATGAATTCTTTTACAAACGATGTTTTTCCTGTCTCTGAGGCGTCTTTTGCGTTTTTGAGGAGTGCATCCGTGACTCCGCTAAGAGCTGATGTCACAAGAACGATCTCATTTCCTTCGTCCCGGTATTTTTTTGCCAGTTCTGCAACATGTCTTATGCGAATGCCATCGCCGACAGATGTGCCTCCGAATTTCATCACTAATCTCATATAGGCTTTTTCAATCGTCTGAGGTTCTATTAAAGCTTACTAAAAAATATGTACATTTTTGGTGCTTTTTCAAGAGCTGAGCGGAAGGTCGCTAAGATACCTATAAATATCCGTCCGTATTAGCTTATTGCCATGAACGATTACTGGGGCATCCCTGAAAAGGAATATGAGATATCCCTCATGCAGTTCGCAAAACAGCAGCTGTCCCGCAGTGGTTACTCAGTTCTTGATGAAAAAGTGGAAGTATGCAGCGGCGCAGGGGCTCTCACCCTGACTGCAATAATAAAAAATGATAATGTGCTTATAGGATTATATCTTCATGATGGCCCAAGGCAAAGAAAAAAAAGAGGCGCTCCTATTATCAGGGTGCTGGGTCTATTGCCGGAAATAAAAAACGTAGAAGACCTACGGAAGTTTGTAATAACGCACCAGGATGATTTTCATATTATTTTGGAATGTGGAAATCCAGTTTTAAGGGATAAAGCAGAAAAAGACCTTCTTCAGATATACTCCAACTTATATGATTCGAAAATAAGAGACCTTTACGAGACCGATCTTAGCAGTGCAGCAGATATATTAAGGGTTAGACTCAGGAAATAACCCCATAAGAACAGCACATTTTTGGTATCTCGATAATGTCCAGACCGATTTCCCGCCCTGTTTTGTAGGCACTTTGTGATGGTACAGCTATCCTGTCAATGCCGCTTAAGATCGCGTACTTATCAAGCATTGAACGGTATCGTCCGCCGGGGCGTACACAGCTCAATGATAGGGGCACATCAAATATTTCCCGTGCTTTTGTTATTACTTTTACCACATCCTCTATTTTTGGTGGTGCCGTCCTTTCAGACGCAGTTCCTTTTGTGGGTATAAATACAACTATAACGACTATGTCAGGATTGAATTTCTTAACGATATTGAGGGCCCTTAATTCCCCTTTCAATTCACCGTTATGCAGTCCCACAATGATATGCGGAGCAAGCCGGATCCCGCAAGAAGATAGGTGCAATAATGTATTGTCGTAATCCTGCACCGATGCGGACAGGCCCAGGATATCACGTATAGTCTCATCATCCCCGATAACATCTACCAGGGCCATATCAAGATATTTTGAAAGCATTCCTGCCTGTTCTCTGTTAACTATGCCTGTATGGGCGCTGATCTTAAGTTTCATATCTTTTTTTATTCTTGCGAGCTCATCGGCCTGCAGGTATGCAGGAACACTTCCATCCGGCAAACTTCCACCGCTAATCAATATCCCATTTGCGCCCCCGCCCGCAAGGCAAGACGCCAGCGAATGCAGTTTGTCATCCGAGCCATCCAGCATGTGGCGCAGGTAATATGAATCGCAATGTCTGCATTTCAAAGAGCATCGATCGCCGGTCAACGATATCGGAGTAAAAGGCTCTGCAAAAAAATGCAAATCATCCCCGAATAGTTCGATCCTCCGGGTGAAAGACATGCGCATAGCGTTTTTTGTTGCGTTATCGATGTTAATGGCATCGATCCGGGCGCAATAGTTGTCAAAATGCATATCATTGCTTATTGGAGTTGCTATATAAAGAGATTACCCGGTTGTTTGGCCGCATCGTAAACCTAATATTATGTTCTGGAAGTATAGATGAGCATGAAATATCCACCCACAAACCTTATTCAGTCATTCGGTCTTGCCGATGCATGGGCGAAGGCTGTGAATTTTGTCATGAAAAACGGTATGGAGATAAAGACCGAGTACGGTCCCATGTCTAAGGATATATGTTCGGTCATTGAAATCCGGGAGCCTTTTGCAGAACCCATGCTGCATCCCCAGTTCCCTACGAAAGAATTGCATGTGAAGGAATATATTCGGCAGTGGGAGAGGGATTACGACTGGAAAAAACAGGGGTTTGAGTATAATTACATGGATAGGCTCATAAATTATCCCTCACGCGGCAGGGACGTTGACCAGTTAAAAGCAATAAAAGGCCTTCTCCCCAGGGGTGTTTCAAGAAGGCGCCAGGCAATAACCTGGATACCGGAGCGCGACCTTTTTGTGACTGAGGACCAGCCCTGCCTTCAGAGGCTCTGGGTGAGGGTCATTGGTGATGGAAATGCGGAAATGCACTGTATGTGGCGCTCGCGAGACCTTTTTGCCGCCTGGAACAGCAATATGATAGGTCTTGTAACTATGATCAAAAGAGAAGTGTTTGAGCCCAATAACCTCAAGCTCATCAAGGTTGTGGATTTCTGCAATTCACTGCATATATATGAAGCGGACTGGGAAGCCGCATCAAAGGTCAAGCCCCTGCCGAAAAGCCCGCAGATGATGAGGTGACAGGCTATCGTGTAGACCGTACATCCTATTTTTGAACGAATATATGAAGCTATAAATTAACACCATGAATGGCAAAAATTGAAATATAAGTTATAATGGGCTTACTTATTTGGATTTTAAACATCCTTACTATTATTGTATTGATGGGCTAATAATATTGATGAAAGAACACACAGCCTGAAAATTTGCGGATTTAAGGTAGAAAAGTTATATCCCATCAAACAAATATAACTTGCGTGTGCCAAACATTGCTCTTATCACACCTACATCCCTGGAATCGAAAGATTTGAGGCGCGCGATGAAACTTTCACCTGATGAGAACCAGGGAATCATATCGAGATGTTTTCTGCACGGGAATCCTATTATTTTATCCCATTGTGGCGTTGGCAAGGTGAATGCAGCTCACTCTACAACCATTTTGTTAGAAAATAATGAAATGGATTTTCTGATACTTTTCGGGATTGGTGGAGCTTATTCAGATGCACGGATCGGTGATGTGGCTGTTGCGGAAAGTGAGAATTATGGCGAGGAAGGGGTAATGACTGGCGAAGGCTGGAAACCTATGGAATATACCGGCTTTCCGCTGTTGAAGCGGGAGATCGAATATTTCAATACGTTCCGAATGGACGGGAAATTATTGCAGCTGGCGATAAAAGCTTCGAAAGATATAGGTTTGAACATTCATGCGGGTTCCTTCATAACCGTATCTCAGTGTTCGGGAACTCGCATTAGTAGTGAAATCCTGCAAAAGCGCTTCAATGGTTTATGCGAAAACATGGAAGGGGCAGCTGTTGCACATATTTGTGCCAGGTACGGTGTCCCGATGGTCGAGATCAGGGGAATAAGCAATCTCACCGGGGACAGGGATATGAAAAAATGGAACATACCCCTTGCTGTGTCGAATTGTAATAAGGCTGTCAGTGAACTGGTAAGGAGGCTTGAATGAAACAGATTTCGCTGGGTTATTCACCATGTCCCAATGACACATTTATTTTCTATGCCCTGGCACATAACAGGCTAACTTACGATATTGAATTCAGGGAGGCATTAAAAGATGTGGAAACCCTGAACCGTCTGGCTTTGAATAAAGAATTTGATGTAACAAAAGCCTCATTCCACGGATTTGGTTTTTTAAGGGACAAATATTGTCTCCTGCACTCTGGCAGTGCGCTTGGATGCGGCTGCGGACCGCTGATAGTTGCCAGGAGCAGAATAGATCGGAATGAGCTGGGTACGAAAAAGATAGCGATCCCCGGGAAGATGACGACAGCTTATCTGCTGCTCCGATTGTTCGCGCCTGATGCAAAAAATATCGCGGAAATGCCTTTTGACAGGATCTTGAATGCGGTCAGCATGGGCATCGTTGATGCAGGTTTGATCATTCATGAGAGCCGTTTCACTTATCCTCAATATGATCTTGTAAAGCTGGTAGATCTGGGTGAATGGTGGGAAAATAAAACAGGCTTACCAATCCCGCTGGGAGGAATCCTTGCCAGAAGAGACCTGGGTGCAGCCATGATCGGAAAAATAGACCGGTTCATCAGGCAGAGCATAGAATATGCATTCCACCATCCCGAAGATGCAAGGGAATATATAAAAAAGAATTCCCAGGAACTTGATGACAATATAATAGAACAGCACATAAATCTATACGTAAATGATTATACGCTGGATATCGGGGATGGCATCGTTGCGGTAGAAAAATTGCTGAAAACCGCTGAAGGATTAAATCTTATTCCGCATTCTGAAAAACCGATTTTTATGGATTAAAGGAAATTCTTAATCAGATCGTCGCGCGATTCCCTGTTATCTATGTTGTTGCCATCATTTATCTTGATAATTTTTTGGGCTTTCCTTTTATCCGGAGGGCAGCCAGAACATTCATATATAAAATGGATAAAACCGGTGTCAGGATTCTCTACCGTATTTTTATGCTCATAATCTGTGTTGCAGTCAGAACATATCCCGACTATCGGAACTATTTCATTGCAGTGATGGCATTTCCGAACCACAACATTGATTACTTCGTTCTTTGTGTTGATGGCAGATAATGAATATTCATCGTTGTAATTGCTTTTTAATTCTGAATCCATATTCCAAATTAACTAAATAACAACAGGATATATTAAAACTTTACGAGTTTGTTGCGGTAATTCCAAAATCTTGCAAAACAAAACATTTATTTTAACTTACGTTATGATAAATACAGAGGTGAACAGCTTGACAGAATGTTTTACATCTAAAATAGATTATTTACGAGCTATAGAGAAGAGCTGCTTGAATTGCGGTGACAGACATCAATTGGATTGCCCAGTGGGAATGGCAAAAGCAAAAATCAACTGTACCAACGATTTATTGATCGAATTTTATAAATATAAATAAACCAAAGCCTATTATATGCCTGAGGTTATAAAGGCATCTCGTGACCAGAATAGCAGTGCTTGCGTCAGGAAGAGGTTCGAACCTTCAGGCTATTATCGATAGTATTGAAAATGGCTATCTGAAAGCACAAATCTGTGTTGTGATAAGCGACATTGGAAATGCTTATGCACTTGAAAGGGCGAAGAAACACGGAATAAATACTGTTCATATAAACCCGAAAAGGTTCGTATCCAGGGACTCATATGAAGAAGAAATCCTGAGAATTTTAAAAAACCATAATGCTGAACTTATACTTCTTGCAGGATACATGAAGATTCTCGGAAAAACTTTGCTGGCTGCATATAAGAACCGCATACTGAATATCCATCCTGCGCTGCTTCCTGCTTTCCCCGGACTTCATGCACAAGAACAGGCGTTTGAATATGGTGTGAAAGTTGCAGGGTGCACGGTTCATTTTGTGAATGAGGAACTTGACGGCGGTCCCATAATACTGCAAAAATGCGTAGATATTAAAGACGATGAAACAGCGCAAACTCTTGCGGAAAGGATACTTGAACAGGAACACAAGATTTATCCCGAAGCTGTTAGATTGTTCGTCGAAAATAGACTGCGTCTTGAAGGACGTAAAGTGAAAATCATAAGATAAATCATAAGATAATAGAACAACTAAAGAGGATTTATTATGCCATTAAAAACAATTGATCCTGAAATTTATGAAGTAATGAAACGTGAGATTGAAAGGCAAAGAACGAAACTGAACCTGATAGCATCTGAGAACTACGCAAGCCGGGCGGTCCTGCAGGCGCAGGGCTCTGTAATGACAAATAAATATGCAGAGGGTTACCCCGGGAAGAGGTATTACGGAGGTTGTGAATTTGTGGATGCCGCAGAAAATCTTGCAATAGAGAGAGCAAAGAAACTTTTCAAAGCAGAACACATTAATGTACAGCCGCATTCAGGATCCCAGGCGAACATGGCCGTTTATTTTGCCATGCTCAAGTACGGGGATACCATAATGAGTATGGATTTATCACATGGGGGACATCTTTCACACGGCAGTCCGGTAAATTTTTCCGGAAAATTATTTAAGATAGTACCTTATGGCGTTTCAAGAGAAACGAAAATGATTGATTATGATGAATTATCAAAAATTGCAAAGGAAAACAAACCAAAAATCATCGTTGCCGGGGCAAGTGCATATCCCCGTGAACTTGATTTCAAGAGGTTCAGGGAAATTGCCGATGAGGCAGGAGCTTTGTTGCTTGCTGATATCGCGCACATTGCAGGATTAGTTGTTGCAGGATTACACTGTGACCCTGTCCCATATTCGGATTTTGTTACCACAACAACACATAAGACATTGCGGGGACCGCGAGGCGGCATGGTAATGTGCAGGGAAGAATATGCAAAGGATATCGATAAGACGGTTTTTCCGGGAATCCAGGGCGGGCCTCTCATGCATGTCATAGCTGCAAAAGCAGTTGCCTTTAAGGAAGCCATGGGCAGGGAATTTAATGATTACCAGAAGCAGATAGTGAAAAATGCAAAGAAGGTTGCAGGTGATCTGATGATCCGGGGCAATGAACTTGTATCCGGCGGCACTGATAACCACCTGATGCTGGTTGATCTCACGCCGCTTGGCATAACAGGCAAGGATGCCGAAGCAAAACTGCAGGAAGCAGGGATCATCCTGAATAAGAATACGATTCCTTTTGAAACAAAAAGCCCATTCATCACAAGCGGTATCCGGATAGGAACACCGGCCGCGACCACACGGGGAATGAAGGAAAAAGAAATGGTAATTATCGCTGAGACTATAGATGAAGTCATTCGCAATATAAATGATGTACGTAAAATCAAGGAAGTCAAGAGCACTATTCTTGACCTGTGCAACCAGTTCCCTATTCCCTACGAGTGAGGTCGCGCTTCATGGAACCGCTTCCAGAGGTTACAGACCCCAGAATCATAGATGGAAGAAAGATTGCGCAGAATATTGAAGAAGGCGTAAAGAAAGAAGTAGAATTATTTATAAAAGAGCACGGCTTCAAGCCGTCCCTTGCTACGATCCTGGTTGGGGAGCATCCCCCATCAAAACTATATGTAAAACTTAAACACTGGGCATGCAAACGCGTGGGCATCATATCCGAAGACCACAAATTTACCCACGAGACAACGCAGGAAGAGATAATCGGACTCATCGACACATTGAATAAGCGCCCGGAAATACATGGCATACTCGTACAGCTGCCGCTACCTAAACATATCGATGAGCGCTCTGTGATGATGCAGATAGCGCCTGAGAAAGATGTGGATGGTTTCAATCCGCTCAATATGGGCAAAATGCTCATCGGACACGAAGGATTTGTCCCCTGTACCCCGAAAGGGATAATAAGGGCGCTTTCCGAGTTCAATACTGACCCGCAGGGAATGGAGGTTGTGGTGGTCGGGCACAGTAATGTTGTTGGAAAACCCGCAGCAATAATGCTTCTAAACCGAAACGCAACCGTAAAGATCTGTCATGTGTTCTCAAAAGATCTTAAAAGCCAGACCCAAAATGCCGATATTCTCATTGTCGCTACCGGTGTGCGGGGATTGATAAAAGCTGATATGGTAAAAGAAGGTGCGATCGTCTTTGATGTAGGCATAACTTGGCAGGATGATCGTGTCTACGGGGATGTGGATTTTGAGGATGTCTTGCCGAAGGTAAAATTGATATCCCCGGTACCGGGAGGCGTAGGACCCATGACGATAGCAATTCTTATGGAGCATACACTGCAGGCCGCGAAGATACAGGTCGAAAACTTATAAAAATTCAAATTTCTATTCCTGCATCCTTGAATGATTTGCCTCTGTATATCAGGTCGTAAATATTCTGTTCAATATCACTGATGGGTGCGCGCACCTGCTTCATAGTATCCCTGTCCCTGATCGTTACCGTGCTGTCCTCAAGCGTCCGGTAATCTACAGTTACAGAATATGGGGTACCGATCTCATCATTTCGGCGATACCGCCTGCCTATGGTTCCGGAATCATCAAATGCCACCAGTATTCCGGCTTTCCTGAGTTTATTTACGATATCCGTTCCCGGCTTTATCAACTCATCTCGTGAAAGAAGAGGCAGGACGGCTGCCTGGACCGGCGCCACTTCGGGGGGGAGGCGTAATACTATTCTTATGCTTTCCTCTTCGTCCTCTACTTTTTCTCCGGTCTCTTCTTCAAAGTAGGAATGTTCAAGAAGAGAATAAGTGATCCTGTCAATACCGAACGACGGCTCTATCACGTGCGGTATTATATTCTCGCCGTGAATTTCCTGCGTTACTGTTTCAAATTTTACTGAATTTTTATTGATCTTGATTGCCTCGCCATCAACTGTCAATTCTATGACATCCCCTGACAGTTCTTCAGGTTTTAATGCTTTCAGGGCACTGGCCACCTTTCCTGCCTTCCCCTTGAACATCGGGCCAAGAATTCCCATATCAGGTTTAACAACGAATTTTTCTACTGTTTTTGGAGCATCAAATGAAACATATACGCTTAACTCCTTCTCGCTCTGTTTTGCATGAGCTTTAAGGTCAAAATCCGTCCTGTCCGCAATGCCCACTACTTCCACCCATCCGAACCTGTCGCTAAATATCTCCGCATCCCAGCAATCTGCAGCATAGTGGGCCATCTCATCCTTCATGTGCTGCCTGAAGCGCATTTTTTCGGCAGATATACCAACGCGTATCAGGAATCGGTATGTCATGGCAAGACAGTACGCAAGGAATTCATGAGCGATAATACCATCTTTAACTGATTCGCCCAGCGACATTCTTTTCATTTCACCGGCTGCCTGGCCTCCCTGCGAATACAGGTTCATGACAATGCCTGCAACATCTTTGAACCTGGGATGGGTCTTGTCCCTCGGATCTATGAAGATCTCGGCCTCAGCCTGCGTGAACTCACGGAGGCGTATCACGCCCTGGCGCGGGGATATCTCGTTGCGGTATGCTTTGCCGATCTGTGTTGCTCCGAAAGGCAGGTGGTCGCGGTAGAATTTCAGGAGGCGCGGGAAATCTACGAACATCCCCTGTGCGGTTTCGGGGCGAAGGTATCCCGTTCGCTTTCCGCCAGGCCCTATGGCAGTTTTGAACATAAGATTGAACTCATAGACGTTTCCAAGTTTTCCACCGCATTCGGGGCATTTTACATTATTTTTACAGATAACATCGGTCAGCTCTTCAGCGCTGAGCGTATCGGGATTTTCCACTATATCCTTAACAAGATGATCGGCCCTGAAGGCTTCATGGCACTTCTGGCATTCTGTGAGAGGATCGGAAAATCCGCCCACGTGCCCGGATGCGATAAATATATCTTCAATGCCGATTGTGGGCGCTTCTATCTCATAATAACCTTCATTTATCACAAATATGTCGCGCCAGATATTCTCAACACGGCGCTTTAACATCGCGCCAAGGGGCCCATAATCGAAAAAGCCTGCCGTACCGCCGTACAGCTCAAATGAGTTCCATAAGAATCCGCGGCGCTTTGCCAGTTCAAGCACCTGTTCGTATTTGTCAACCATGGGGGCTTAATATATGTTTTAGATTATTATACTTACTCAGGTTGGATATATTAGCTATGCATTCAATATGCCTGCGGACCTATCCTTAGAAGAGAAAGGGCGGGAAACTGCTCTTCTTATTCGAGCGTGCCTCGAAGCACAAGACAGAAAGTATAACAACAGGGCATTTGAAGAAAATGTTATAGCGTGAGAAATAACATTGGTGTCTGCCGGGTTAAAATCCCACCATTTGGGTCTGCTCCCGAATGAAGAGAAAGGGTAAAACCATCTGGAAAATCCATCAAGAAATTTACTGAAGAAATCAGTAATATAATCAAGCATGGGAAGACATGGACACAAGAAGTCCTGATTGATACCCTTAACCCAATTATTACAGGTTGGGTGAACTATCACCGAACTGTTGTATCCAGTGAAATATTCAATAAACTTGACCATATGATCTGGAATATGCTCTGGCATTGGGCGTTTTCTGAAGGAGATAAACAACTGAACCTTCTATCGGACATGAAAATAATCAGACATACAAAACTGAAATTAGACATGAATCCCTATCTTGAAAAAGACTATTTCATCTTGCGAAAGATAAAATTGGGAGTCAAAAAACTAACAGGTAAGGCAAATAGAGTGTGGGATAAAGTGAACAAAGTTTGGCAACCCGAAACTGTGATCATGACAAATAACTGCTGCCCGATTTAAAGGGTTATTGAATACTTGAGCCGTATGCGATGAAAGTCGCATGTACGGTTCTTAGAAGAGTTGGAGCAAGCAATTGCTCCTTCTTATTTTGAACAAGATATTGTTAGCGTACCAATTTACAATTATCTTAGCACTTGACTATAGTATGCTGTTTCTGTCTTGTGGTTTTCAAGTTCCACTATTGTTTTTAATGTCTCAGATATATCCGGATTGTCATCCACGATCATTATTTTTGCCATTGTTATCACTTCCTTTCCATATTTTTACAACAAATTAAATAACTTTTATTTTATTTTTATCAATATTAAAAGGGATATTGAACTGGAATGTTGATCCTTTACCGAATTCGCTTTCCAGCCATATATTTCCACCATGGTAATTGATTATCCCCTTACATATGGACAGCCCAAGACCGCTTCCTTCATATTGCCGCGAGTAGCTGGAATCAACCTGCACAAAAGGCTTGAATATCTTTTTCTGGTCTTCATCTTTTATTCCAATCCCATTATCTATGACCTTAATGAATGCATTTTCATTCTTGAAGAAAAGCTCAACCTCAACATGGCCTCCTGAATCAGTGAACTTAATCGCATTATCTATAAGAGTTACAATAACCTGGGCAATCCTATCTTTATCAAATACCATCTCCGGGATATTATTCTCTTTTAACGTAATCGTAATATTCTTAATCTTTGCACGTGGCTTCATGTTCTTTACTACACTTTCCACTGTTTCGTTCAGCCCGGCCCTGTCCATAATAAATGTCATAGCTCCGGCTTCAAGTTTAGAGACATCAAGAATATCACCGATCAGCCGATCAAGCCTTGTTGTGTTCCTCAAAATAATATCCAGGCTCTCCTTCTGCTTCTCAGCAACTTCACCAAGGTATCCGGCAAGAATGATCTGAAGCTGCGCCCTGATAGGTGTAAGAGGAGTTCTTAACTCATGCGAGGAAATATTTAAAAACTGGGTTTTGATTTCATCCGCTCTCATAAGCTCAATATTTGCCAGCTTAAGACGTTCTTCCGCCAGCTTGCGTTCGGTTATATCTCTTGATACATGAACTACCTGCGCAATTTTTCCTTTATCGTTTATTATCGGAGATGTAGAGACCTCTACATATTTCTTCATACCGTCTATTCCGTAATGAATATGCTCCGCTACTGAGTACTTTCCGGTTGCCGCGGTTTCAAGGAGGGGGCAGGTATCACCCGGAGATTTACATGGATCAGGTCTCAAATGGGTTATCTCATAGCAGGTCTTCCCGATAACCTCCTCTTCTTTTAATCCAACCTCCCTCAGGAAAACACTGTTTAATCCTGTTATCCTGAAGTCATGGACATTAACAATGGAGAGGGCATTGTTCATGCTATTTATGACAGTCCTTGAAAATTCATTTGAATGCACAAGAGCTTCTTCCCCCTGTTTGCGCTGTATTATTCCCACGATAACATTGGCCATTGCATGCAGGAAGTCATCTTCTCTTAAATTTCTCTGGTGCCCTTCTTTCAGGAACAGGTTAATTATGCCGATTACCCTGCCTGAAGATACAAGGGGGATACAACAGTGGCCATGGGGAATAATGCCCTGTTCCATAACTTCATGATGTTTATCCGCATAATCCGCAAACTCTATTTCACCGGATAATGCCGCCCTGCCGCAGATACACCTGCCAAATGGAATACTTGCACATGTTGATTGAAGCGACATGGGAAATCCCCTTTGCGCCTTCAATATCAGCAGGTCAGGTTGATCTTCGACCATCCAGATGCCTCCCATTGACGCTGGTGCAAGCCATGAGATCGAAGTTATATGTTTGATAACCCGGTCCAATACTTCTTCCAGCGAAATTTTTTGTATTGATATCCTGAGCAGCTGGTTGAGGAACGTTTGTATCTCTGACCTTCGCTGTATTTCCTCCTCCGCATGCCTGCGCTCCGTAATATCGCGAAAAACCAGGACTATCCCAATAATATTTCCCTTCTCATCTTTTATAGGATCGCATCTGTCTTCAACAGGTACTTTTATACTATACTTATCTATCAGTACCGTCTGGTTTATGTGATTGAATGTAATGTCATTCTGTGCTGCATTAATTACAGGACTCTGGATTCGGCAGCCAGTCTTTTCATCAACAGTATTATAAACTTCATCAAGAGGTTTTCCCAGCGCATCTTTTAAGCTCCACCCTGTCAGGAGTTCAGCAACAGGATTCATGAACATCACGCAGCCTTTTGAATCCGCAGTGATCACAGCATCTCCTATGCTTTTGAGGGTTGTAAGATACCATGACTTGCTCTCCTTTAGTTCCTTATCAATTTTATATTTATATAATGCAATTTCAATATTTATTTGTAAATCTCTTTCTTTGAATGGTTTTATAATATACCCGAACGGTTCGGTTATTTTTGCACATTTAAGGATGGTATCATCCGAATAAGCGGTGATATAAACGATCGGGATATTGAACTTGCAGCGTATTTTTTCAGCAGCTTCAATCCCATCCATTTTGCCTTTTAGTACAATATCAACCAGCACCAGATCAGGTTTACTTTCTTCCGCTTTTTTGATTGCGGTCTCACCTGAACTCGCTACCGAAGCTACAGCATATCCTATATTTTCCAGGCTTTTCCATAAATCTTCAGCAACAATTCTATTATCTTCTACAATCAATATCCGTTTTTTTGGCATTAGTCATCACCTTTGGATTTAATTTGGAAATCAGTTCCATTGTTTTAATTCAGGCTGATCTTGCCTCTGACATCAGTGGAGATGACCGCATCGCTGATGCATGCTTCATCTGAGTACCATCCATTATATGACCTCAATATATTATCATGATTATAATCATAATAATATATATAGGTTTTGGAACTTATGAATAATTTTCATAACTAAGAGGAAGGTTGAACCGGAATGTTGACCCCTTTCCCAGCTCGCTTTCGACCCATATCTTCCCTTCGTGGGAATGTATTATTCCTTTGCATATCGCCAGACCAAGCCCTGTTCCCTCGAATTTTCGGGACACTGTGGAATCCACCTGTACGAACGGAGTGAATAATCTGGCCTGATCTTCTTTTTTGATCCCGATCCCCGTATCGCTGACCTTAACGCATGCATTTCCATCACTGCTTGATATCTCAACATTTATTGAGCCCCCGGTATCCGTAAACTTAATAGCATTATTTACAAGGTTTATTACGACCTGTGTTATCCTGTCCGTATCCATTATTATATCCGGAACATTTGTTTCTTTCAGGCTGATTTTGATGTTCTTATCATCAGCTGTCGGCTTCATCGTTTCCACCGCATTTTTAACAAGTTCATTGAGGTTTGCCCTGTCCTTATTGAATCTCATCACTTTGCTTTCAATTTTTGAAATATCAAGAACATCACCGATCATGCGGTCAAGCCTCGATGTGTTCCGAAGGATCATTTCAAGACTTTTTTTTTGCTTTTCGGTCAATTCCCCGAAGTATCCTGCAATGATCATTTGCAGCTGCGCTTTCATTGGCGTGATGGGTGTTCGCAATTCATGCGAAACCACGCTCAAAAATTGCGTTTTTATCTGATCTGCCATTTTCATGTCCATATTTACCCTGATAATTTCTTCTTCCAATCGTTTTCTTTCTGTTATGTCGCGAATAATACAGGTATGGAAAATTCCCTTTTCAGTAACTAATTCCCCTGCAGATATCTCCAGCCCGAACTCGTTTCCATCTTTTCTTACTCCATGCATTTCAATAGATTTTCCTGAAACATCGAATATGTTTTTTGAAAGCATCCATTCCAGTCCGTATCGATATGTATCGTTATATCGCTCCGGCAGCAGTTTCAAAAATGACTTACCGATCATTTCCTCCTCGGAATAACCGAACATGGTCATTGCACTGTTATTCCATGAGATAATCTTATTATCCTGGTCTGTCAAAATTATTGCATCATTTGCGGATTGCACTATCAAACGGGATTTTTCTTCACTTTCTTTAAGTAATTGGTTTTTCAATTCGATTTTCTCACTTAAAAAAACAACAAAAGTGGATATGACTATAAACATAGATGAACGCAGCAAATCATCGTAGCTCGGCGTCTCTTTTTTAATAAGAAGATTACTAAGGAAAATCAATGCAACTAAGAAAACGGCAACCAGCATGCCTTTTTTTCTCCACCACAGGGCCCCCAGGATAATAGGAATATAAAAAAAGTGGGTAAAAACAATGCCTATCTTAAGTACAGCATGAAAATAATAAGTGAGAAAAGAAGCAATAGCCAGAAGGGTAACTATTACGGGAAATTTATAGTTCATTTTTCCTCGAACAGTTTTAATGTGGCTTCCCCATCAGGATTATAATCAAAAGAAATTGTGAAATAGAATGTTGATCCTTTTTCAAACTCACTTTCAACCCACATCTTCCCGCCGTGAAATCTTACTATGCCTTCACAAATCGCCAGACCCAGTCCTGTTCCTTCGAATTTGCGGTTATAACTTGAATCTACCTGTATAAAAGGCTTGAAAATTCTCTTCTGGTCATCTTTTTTTATCCCTATCCCATTATCCCTCACCAGTACACATGCCTTATCCTTATGCGAAATTTCAACTTCGATCGTGCCGCCGGGATTTGTGAACTTGATTGCATTGTTGACCAGGTTAATAACAACCTGGGTTATCCTGTCGCTGTCCAGATTTATGTAAGGAATCTTCTCTCCCCTGAATGTAAGTCTGAGATTCTTTTCATCTGCCTTGGGTTTCATGGTTTCAACAGCGTTCCTTATTATCTCATTAAGATCAGCCTTTGATTTATTGAATTTCATTACGCCGGCTTCCAGTTTGGAAATATCAAGGACATCCCCTATCAGACGGTCAAGCCTCGTTGTATTGCGAAGGAGCATTTCAAGACTTGTTTTCTGCTTTTCCGTGACCTCGCCAAAATACCTGGCAAGGATCATCTGGACCTGTGCTTTCATGGGAGTAAGAGGGGTCCGCAGTTCATGAGAGACGACACTTAAGAATTGGGTCTTAAGTTCATCCGCTTTCATAAGCTCCATATTTATTTTTTTAAGCTCTATCTCGTTGCGCTTTCTTTCTGAGATATTTCGGAACACCATTACTATTCCTTTCATGTTCCCTTTTTCATCAACGATATTTGCGCTTCTTATATCAACGGGGATTTTCATGTTATTACTTGAAACCAACACGGTTTCCACAGGTTCTTTTCCCTGTGAACCCGTCAGGTTTTCATTCCTTATCTCAAAGAGTTCATCAAGGGTTTTCCCCTCGTATTGTACGATCCCGGACCTGGTAAGAGATCGCGCAACAGGGTTCATGAATTTAACGCGGCCTGCGGGGTCAGTAGCAACTACTGCATCACTGATGCTTTCAAGAGTGGTATTGAGCCATGCTTTGTTCTCATTTATTTTTCTCTCTAACCTGTGTTTATAGAGTGTCATCTCGATGGATATACTCAATTCCTTTTTATTGATCGGTTTAATGAGATAACCCATAGGATTTGTTATTTTTGCCCGGCCTATCGTTTTCTTATCAGAAAATGCCGTAAGGTATATAATCGGAATATCAAAGCGCTCCAGTATTTTCCGTGCAGTTTCGATACCATCCATATCACCTTTGAGGATGATATCCATAAGAATCAGGTCAGGATGATGTTCCTGCACTTTCAGGATAGCCATTTCCCCCGAAGATGCGGTTGCAGGGACAGCATATCCTTCCATCATAAGACTTCTCCTGATGTCTTCCGCCACAATGATTTCATCTTCGACAACAAGGATATTTTCATTAGCCATTATTTTTAATCCTGAGTTTCATCCATCTGGCTATATCTTGGTATGCTTTCAATCGTGCAAATCATGCCATCGAAAATCGTATTAATTTTTCTGGGTATTAGCCATCCGGATTTATAGTTCTGGCGTCCCTCCGGATCAATAAAGGGAACAGCTTCAAAATAGAACGGCCGCCGCGATTCTTTGGCTTTTTTATAATAAGGTCTTATGAATTCATTGAAATCATTAAAGATCTGCATCCCGATGATTTTTTCCGGATTCATACCGGTTACAGTACCAACTCCTGAATTTGCATATCGTATAACATCGTTCTTATCCGTTACCCATATACCAAAAACAATGCTCTCCAAAACGCTTTCAAAGAATTTCCTGCTGGTTTTCAACTCATCCTCCAGCCTGTGTTTAAAGAGTGCAATCTCTACTGCAACAATCAATTCCCTTTTGTTGAAGGGTTTGATGAGGTATCCGAAAGGTTCTGTCAATTTTGCCCTCTCGATTGTTTTTTCATCTGAGAATGCAGTCAGGTAAATAACAGGAATATCGAGAAGGGAGTGTATCTGTTTTGCAGTTTCGATACCATCCATTTCACCTTTAATTACGATATCCATCAACACAATATCGGGATTAAATTCCTTTGCTTTCTTAATAGCATCCTCCCCTGAAGATGCAGTTGCAGGGACGGTATATCCTTTAATCTGCAAACTATTCTTTATATCTTCAGCTACAATAGCCTCATCTTCTACAACAAGTATTGCCGTCATTTTATTACCTCTTTGAATTTTATATTAAATTCAGTTCCATTACATCGATTCAAATTGATCTCTCCGTTAAGCTGGTTTTTGGCAAGTAATGTGACAAGATGCAAACCAAGCGATTCTGTCACATCGATATCAAAATCTTCGGGTATACCCACACCGTTATCGCTGACCTTAAGTTCAATATAACCCGAATCAACAAGCTTAAAAAAAATCCTTATCTCACCTTTTTTGCCGTCCGGGAAAGCATGTCTTATGGAATTCGTAACAAGTTCATTGATTATCAAACCGCAGGGAATTGCATAATCTATTCCCAGGGAGATATCTTTCACCTCGATTTTGAGTTCAATGGTGCCATAGACCTCATACGACTGGAATAGACTATTGACAAGGTCACTGATATATTCTTTAAAATCGATCCTTTCAATGTCCTTAGACTGGTAAAGTTTCTCATGAATAAGCGCCATCGACATTATCCGGTTCTGGCTGTCTTTAAATAATTCCTTGTATTTTTCTTCAGTCATAATATTTGACTGAAGGTTAAGAAGGCTTGAAATGATCTGCATGTTATTCTTGACCCTGTGATGGATCTCCCGCAGCAGGACTTCCTTTTCCCTCAGGGACTGCTTTATCTTTTCTTCAGCCATGTGGCGATTAATGGCAATTGCATAAATATCAGCAAGACGTTCAACAAGTGCAAGGTCGCGGTCTGTATAATCACGATCCGAATTGGCCAGTGCCAGCTGGCCCACGAGTTTTCCGTTATCATAATATCTCATCGAATGGATTTTGCCATCAGAGTTCCCCACTGACAACTGGCCGACAAGATTTCTTTTAAGAAGTGCCGGGGCTGAAAGAAAACGAATTATAGGGACATGTCCCGGAGGGATTCCGGATGACCTGGGGTCACTGGCCGGTGAATTGGTCAGGATGGGCTTTCCATTTATTATTACCCAGCCCAAAAGTCCATTGAATTCTTTCAGGACAGTATTATTATTCTCATCATTATTCTCATCATTATTCTTAATCCTGCATATATCGATCGTATCCTTGACCAGACTGGGGCAGACCAGATAGCCAGTATTGGGCTCAATATAACCAGCAAAGCCATATTTACTCCCCGTAAGTCGTTTTGCATGGCCAAGTACAAGAATTGAAATATCCTCAATAGTAGCCTGTGATAAAAGTGTGCTGGATAACTCTGAAACGGCTGTGTTTTCTTCTATTTCCCATGAAAGAGCTTCCTGTGCCTTCCTTCGCTCTGTGATATCCCGGATTATTGCCATATCAGCAGGCTTTCCTTCATATTCTATTAACGAAGCATTTATTTCAACAGGGATACGATTTCCGGCCTTTGAAATTATCTCTATTTCGTATTTATTTTGAACGTCCTGGTTTGAGAGCCTTTTTTTGTATATCTCAATTACCGTTTCCCTGAATTTTAAGGGCAAGAAATCAATAAAAGGTTTCCCGATAGTCTCATCGGTGGTGAATCCTGTCATTTCGATCATCTTTGAATTCACGAATTTCAGGCAGCCATCCTGGATTATCACGATCCCGTCATTTCCTTTCTCAACAAGCATGGAATATTTCTTTTCGCTTATCTGCAATGTCTTTTCTGCCAGTTTGCGCTCTGTTATGTCCTGGATCATATATGACAGCGCAATCGTCTTTGTGTCCATTCCCTGAAGCGGGGTGATTGTTATACTTACATCCAGTTCGGTCCCATCTTTTCGATGGTTTATCGAATCCATTCCCACAACAACCTTTCCTGATAAGACTTCATTAATAATCCCATCCATCCTGTTCTTGATCCCCGGCGGGATTATCAATTCCGGGAGGCTTTTTCCGATCGTTTCATTTGCCATCCATCCGAACATCTTCTCCGCACTTTGGTTCCAGGAAATAATCCTGGAATCAAGGTCGCATGTAATAATAGCGTCATGTGCGTTATTGAAAAGGTCATGATATTTTTTTTCGGCCTCACTGCGGAGCTTTTCATCTGCAAGAGCAAGTTTTTCGTAGGGCTGGTCGATGGAAGATTTGTAAACGGCAAGATACAGAAAATAAAAACCTGCAGCTCTTAACAAATGTTCGGAATATTCATAATAAAAATAAACCGGATAACTGAAAATCAAGATAATAAGACCATAGCTTAAATAAACAATAGTCTCAGTATCTGTTTGCTTTGTTTTATTTATATATATTAAACCTGCATATATAGTGATTAATATTGTTACTATGACCAGGAAAATACATGCATTAGAAACACGTCCATCAGGCCAGTACATTGTCGGGATGATATTTGGAAAAAAAATGGTTACGCCAAGCAATACACTTGATGGGATTATCGAAGAAATAAATAACACTGATTTATTAATGACATCAGGAAGCGTATCTTTATTAATATACACACTTGCAAGAAACAGGAGCGCTGAAACGAACCGTGCTTCACTCCAAAAAATAGTGGTTTTTTGTAAGGAATTCTCCGTTATGAAATCCGGCATGAACGGGTAGGAAAGTAAGTGGAACAGGTCAATAAGACCGATTACAAGACAGGTTGCACCAAGAAAAAGCCAGTGATTATCTTTATTCCTGTTATATGAATACCATGTTACTATGAAAACGGAAAAAGAAAGGACAAGCGGCAGCAGTTCAGTGGATATTAAAAAATAATCCCCCATAATTGAAGACCTGCCCGTCATTGATTCCAGGAAATATCCTATTAAAAAAATCACGATGACGATTGCTGTGACCTTAAATAAATGTCGGATCCGGGTCATATCCTCCTTTTAATTTCTTAAGTTTCTCTTCCGTATGTTTACGCTCGATAATGTCATCGAAAACCAGAACAGTACCCATGATGTTTCCCAGATCATCTTTGATCAGGGAGCCGATAATGTCAATTGGTATTCTCGTTCCCTCTCTTGCTACCAATACCGTATTTTCTGCCAGCCCGTAGAACAATCCTTCACGGGTCACCTTGGTTACCGGGTTTTCCACAATGCCATCCGGTTTTTCACTGACAACATTGAAAACCGACAAAATCGGTTTTCCGAATGCATCCCCGCTTTTCCAGCCTGTCATCGCCTCTGCAAATGGATTCATGGTCTTTATCAACCCGTCCTTATCTGTTGAAATAACGGCTTCCCCAAGGCTATTTATCGTTGAAGCCAGCCATTGTTGGCTTTCTCTTAATTTCTTTTCCATATTATGTTTATAAATGGCTATCTCGATATTGATATGCAGCTCCCTCTCCTTGAAAGGTTTTATAATATAACAGTACGGCTCGGTTATTTTTGCTCTTTCAAGAATCTGCTCATCAGAATATGAAGTAAGATAAACAACCGGGATATCGAACCGGTCACGTATATTTTTTGCTGCCTCTATGCCGTCCATTTTGCCGTGAAGCATAATATCCATAAGCACAAGATCAGGATGGATCTCCCCTGCTTTTTTAATGGCTGTCTCACCTGTTGACTCGACTGATGGGACTGCATATCCTAAACCAATCAGGCTATCTCTGAGGTCTTCGGCGACGATACTTTCATCCTCAACGACCAGTATCCGCATTGGAGCCATTATTTTGCTCCTTTGAAGTTGATCTTAAATTCGGTCCCATGGTCACGGTCCAGGTTTATTTCCCCATGAAGTTGATTCTCCGCCAGTATTTTAACAAGATGCAGGCCAAGTGTGCCGCTATTATCAAAATCAATGCCTCTGGGAATGCCTATCCCGTTATCGTGTATCACTAATTCGAATTCATGTTCTCCTGTTTGTCCCAGAAAAACCTTAATTTCACCTTTTCTCCCGTCAGGGAATGCATGTTTTAATGAATTGGTAACAAGCTCATTTATGATCAGGCCGCAGGGAATGGCAGAATCAATCCCAAGTGAAACATTTTCCACTTTAATATCCATTACGATACTGTTTGAAATTGCCCCATAAGAGTGGAATAAGCCCTTTACGAGATCCCTGGCGTATATATTAAAATCGACATTTGTAAAGTCCCGCGACTGATAAAGTTTTTCATGAATAAGAGCCATTGAAGATATCCTGTTCTGGCTGTCCTTGAAAATCTCGAAATCATCCCTGTCTTTGATATATTTTGACTGAAGTCTTAATAAGCTGGATATGACCTGCATATTATTCTTGACCCTGTGATGGATCTCCCGAAGAAGGATCTCTTTCTCTAAAAGAGAAGCCTTTGTTTGTTCCTCCGCTTTTTTTCGCTCGGTTATGTCCCTTGAAATCCCGGCAAAAGCCACAATATTTCCTGATGCGTCCTTTATCGGTGAAATGGTCACACTGACATCAAAAATGCTTCCGTCTTTTCGCTGCCTTATGGTTTCATAGGCCGTAATGATATTGCCGTTTTTTACTTCGGTCAGAAATTTCTCAACTTCCGGAACCATATTCTCCGGTACCGTGGGCAATTTCATTCCAACAGCCTCGCCGGCGGTCCAGCCATAGATCTTTTCAAAACCTTTGTTTACCTGGAGGATCTTTCTTTCCAGGTCCGTAATTGTAATGGCATCGGATGTATTATTGATAAATGATTCAAGTGTTTCTCTGGTTCTTTTCAGTTCAGCCTCCGCATGCATATGTTTTATGCGCTCCTGTGCCTCACCGAGTTCCCGCTCTATCGCGGGAATAAGCCTTGCCAGATTGCCTTTTATAAGATAGTCATGCGCCCCGGTTTTCATTGCTTCAACTGCGGTATCTTCACCGATTTTTCCCGAAACGATTATTATAGGGATGTAAAGACCGCTTTCCTTCAGGATCCTTATTGCATCCAATCCTGAAAAATCCGGCATGACATAATCGGAAATAACTATATCCCACGGTTTGGCACTAAGCGCTGCCCGCATGTCTTGCGGATTATCCACAAGTTCATAATCCGGTCTGTAACCTCCATGCTCAAGTTCCCCCAGTAAAACCCGGGCATCAAATTTGGAGTCCTCGACAATTAATACGCGAAGTGATTTACTCATAGTAATCTCCTTTTCCAGGGATTTCTTTTGATATCAATAATTATGATAATAATGACAATTAAGGTTAAAAAGGTTTTCATATATACTTTTTTTTTAATGTGATTTAAATGTCTTTGAAAATAAGGCATCTGAAATAGTAAGCAAAAATCCCATTTATGCAAGCTTTGTCTGCTGGAATTTTGCTTTCAACCCGTCAAGGTCGATCAGATCATTAATTATACCTATCAGGACTTCGGTCCCGCGAAGCTGGATATCAACGCGGTCCCCGGCGATCTCAAAAGCCGGATCATCTGCGGGAATTTTGATGCGCGTTACGGCCGTCCTGTGTTCCTTGAGGCGCGCATCCTTTGATTCTTTTACGTTCTCGGTCTTTCGCGCTTCGATCCCCAGTAATTCAAGTTCGTATTTGAAACATGGGCGATGAAAAATAGAAGTAAGGATAAATACTGCGATTTCTAACCTTTCAGATATATTAATATCCTTCAAATGTTCTTTTACAATATTGTAGGCATCACGTTTCATGCCTGCTTTTAAAACATATACTTTTGAAGGCGGTATATCGAACTCATCCAGATGACCTGTGTCATGTAAAGCCCGAAGATACCCTGTGAGTATCAGCCTGTGCTGGTCATATCCTTTCTTTTTCAATTCTCTTGCTATACTGCTTATGGACATCTGCTTATTTGCCAGTTCTTTTGTTAGGATATTATAAAATTCTGACATGGAGGAATTAGATTTGGTAACAAAATTGATAAATGTTTGGGTGTTAAAAAATCATCATGTAATCGGTCTCTATCTCACTTAATACTATGCATACACAGATATATAGGTTTCACTTCTCATGCTTTTGCAGTATCCTTTCAATATATCCAGCAGAATGATTCTACGAGCTGAATGGAATACCACAGCTCAGCTAAAGTTATATACCACTTCAAATTATGGATATGCAATGGCACGAAAGCTAAGCCCCGAGGATTTGCTGATCCTTAAGAAAGTTGCACCCGAACTTGTTGATAATACATGCGGACATGCGGGCTGGGAATTCAGGTCGGTGCTTCCTCCTGTGAGCCAGCATGTTTCAACCTCTTCTAATGATTTCAGGGAACGTATACTGAAACTTTCCGGAGAAGAGCTGAATTATCTTGTTAATTTAATATTTGAGGGAATGGAAAGCCTTCACTGCGTTAAAAAGGAGCATGTAGATGCTCTTGTAGAGATCGTGGGTGAAAGGATCTCGAAAGTAAAAGCCGCTGAGTTGCTTGAACTTTACAAGTTCGCAGGTGATTGAGATGCCGCATATTATGGAACTTTTCGGGAAAACGCGCGTTGTGGTTAAGGACGGAATGGTCGTGGATGTTGGAGAACCGGTCGCGGGTTGGTGCCCTGTTTTCAGTAAGGTTTCAAATGTTTCAAAGCTCACCGGCGATGAAGCAAAAAAGAACATGGAATACAGGATCCGTGAACTTGGTATGTTCACCCCGGAAAGAAGGTTCGATTATGGGGTTTTTGTTAATTTCGGGGCAAGTGAGATAATGATGACCGCGCTTTGCCGCGGGCTTATCGATTCCACTGTCACGGTATGCGATGGTGCAGGCACTGTTATCACTGGTAATCCCGCATTGGTCCAGGGCATGGGCGCATTGATGTCAGGGCTTATTGAAACCGAGCCGATCCCGAAGATAATTGCCGGAATCGAATTGCGCGGTGGTATTGTCCTGGATAAGGAACATGCAGGAATAGACCAGGCAGGAGGTCTTCGAAGAGCAGCCGAACTCGGTTATAAGAATATCGCGGTCAGCATTGTCTCACCCGCGCAAGCAAAGGAACTTCGCCTGATAGAGAAAGAGAATGACATAAATCTTATCCTGATAGGGGCCCACCTCACAGGTATCCAGTGCAGGGAAGCCCTGGAGCTTATCAGGGAAATGGATATTATCACCGGCTGCGCTTCTAATATGCTGCGCCGCATGATACATCCCGTCCTCCAGGCCGGGACTTCAGTCCCCATGTTCGCATTGACACAGAAGGGTAAAGAGTTGATCATTGAGAGGGCAAAGGATATTGATTCACCGATCCTTGCCAGTACGGCAGAATTGCCTGTACTTCCGGAACATAAGCAGCCCAGACCGCTAAGATAGTGAGCTTGATGAGTGCTAGAATATGATTTTGTCATCCCATTTTTCTGGCAGCAAGTTCAATGGCCTCAAAAAGGCTATCTCTGGGCATGATGATGGCTACAGGTATTCTTGAGTTTCTTCTCCATGATGAGATCAAGTACAGGCCGGGCTGCTATTACAGCGATGAATCCGGATTTTTCCCCTTCCGGTTGTTTCTGTCCTTCCAGTTTTCGCAAAACCGATATTATCTGCCTCAGGGTCTTAACATTCAGTTCACAGTGGCCTGATAATAACTTGTATATGTGCTTGCCGGGATGTTGGACTTTTCACTGAATTCCCCGGCGGTCATATGCAGTTCGTCTTTTATTGTCCTTGCAAGTTCATTGATAAAGGCCTCATCCGATTCTACTACTGCTTTTATTATATCATCTGCTGTCATTGTCTATCCAACTGTATATTTTTGTCACCCAGGAATATTTCACAACATCTTCCCGTTCTTCTGCGGCACGATAAAAATAGGAGAGAGGGGCGTGGCTGCACCCCTGTTTTCCAGATAATATAGTCGGATGGAATTGAGAAATACAACCGCTATATGCCAGATTACAATCTGTCATAATTAACCGTAGAAATTGGGTCAGTATTTAAGTCTTTTCATCAAAGCCTGCAGCTCCCGCAATCGTTATGAGAGTTAAATAAAAAATTTCTCACTATTAATAATCAAACCAAACCACAAACTATAAAACAACCTGTGAAAATTACATCTAAAAATTCAGGTGTTAGTCTGGATTTTATAAGATGTTATGGAGGAAAATTACAAATGGCATTAGACCTTGGAATTACAATAGGACTTTTTATAATATTTTTGTTAGTATTATTAGGTCCTTTTAAAATTAAGATCATTGAGCAAAATCTTGAAGTATTTCTTTTTATTTGCGGTGTGCTTGCCCTGACCATTTCACATTTTGTCACACTGGAAGGTGTAGAAACAGGCTGGCGCTGGTCAATAGTAGAAGAAGCATTAATCGCACCTTTATATATTTCCAACAGTCTGAATTTACCCATAGGGATCGTGCAGGTTGTACTGGTCGTGGGATTGATCATTTATAAATGGCATGAACCTATCCATGGCGCGATAAGGACAATGACTGAAAAACTTTCATTGAAGGTCATGGCTTTCATACTCATTGCGGTCCTCGGTCTGGTCTCAAGTGTAATATCCGCTATCCTTGCAGCGATAATACTTGTGGAGATGGTCAATGCTTTGCCGCTCACAAGGAAATCCAAGATCGACCTGACGGTCATCGCATGTTTTTCGATAGGTCTTGGCGCTGCGCTTACACCTCTTGGTGAGCCTCTTTCAACAATAGCCATTTCCAAGTTATCAGGTCCTCCTTATAATGCAACTTTTACATACCTGTTTGAACATCTTGCAGTCTACGTTATCCCCGGAATTATTGCTTTTGGCCTTGTTGGTATGTTCTTCCTCGGGAAAGTAAATCCAAATGATAAAGGGATGAAAGCCGAGGATTATAATGAAACTGTCAAAGATGTAATAATGAGAGCAGTAAAAGTGTATGTATTCATAATGGCGCTTGTTTTCCTGGGCGATGGTTTTAAACCCATTATCTTCGAATACATCGCCCAATTGCCTCCGGAAGCGCTCTATTGGGTGAACACCGTCTCCGCCATTCTTGATAATGCCACCCTGACAGCCGCAGAGATAGGACCGACATTTTCACAACTGCAAATCAACGCGGCCCTGATGGGGCTATTAATAGCAGGCGGCATGCTGATACCGGGAAATATACCCAATATAATTTCAGCAGGAAAGCTGGGAATAACAAGCAAGGAATGGGCAAGACTTGGATTACCCCTCGGATTCGTGACAATGGTGATTTATTTCATAATCCTTTTTGTTCCAAGCTACATCTGAAGATAAGGAAAAACCATAATTCGAAAAGGAAAGATTTATAACTTATAATAAGGTAGTTCGTTAAAAAACTATTATATAATAGTTTTTTTTTATGGTGATTTGAATTCAATATAGGAGGACATATTAAAATGGTATTAGATTTAACCATGAGCATGGCTATATTGGCACTCATGGGAGCTCTTGCTACTATTGCGGGATGCCTTGAGGATCTTGAATCCGATGTAGGCTCGCAGAGTAACCCGAACTCCCAGGTACAATTAGCTCCCCAGATGGGGTTTTTGCACAGAATATATAATAAAGCAATATCGGGAGAACCTATCAGCAATGGTCTTTCAGCTGTGACCGGTGGTACGGTTACAGCGGTACTTTTGAGCGCAAAGTTCTATCCATTGACTGCTATCGTAATTGGGGCACTTATCGCGGCATTCATATACGGTATTTATGCGACAACATCATATGCCGGGAGGGTTGCAAGCCAGACAAGGTTCAAGCAGCCGCTTTACATGGATATAATGAGATACACCACCCCTTCAATAATAGCGCATAATTTCATTGTGAATTTCTGCCTTGTGGCTATCGCCTATATACAATATGAAATACTGGGGTATCCATTCACTATACCATTCCTTGCATTGATCTGGGGCATTTCCGTGGGCGCTATCGGCTCATCTGTGGGCGATGTGCATTACGGCGCAGAACGCGAATTCCAGAACCGTGAATTCGGATGCGGTCTTAATACTGCTCTTTCCGGACGTATTGTGAGGAAAGCCGAATCGGGCTTGAGGAACAGCATAGATAATGTCTGGTTTTGCGCCAAGTTCGGAGGACCGGCAACAGGTATAGGTCTTGGTCTCACTGTATTCTTTTCAAGCTGGCCCACAACCCTTTTCGGATATACATGGAACGCCATAGGTGTGGGAGTTTTGATCGTGGCAGTTATGGTGGTTTTGAACAGGCTGGTAGAAATAAATGTGAAGAATGCCTACGGCCCTTATAAAGAAGAAAAGAACGAAAAGGAGGTTAAAGCATAATGGTAGCTATTGACCCAACAATAATTACAAATATTCTTCTGATTGCCATAAGCGGGACTCTCATCTGTATTGCTGTTCACTTTATCCCTGTGGGCGGAGCACCGGCAGCTATGGCACAGGCCACAGGTATCGGTACAGGAACCGTGGAACTTGCAGCAGGTTCGGGTCTTGTAGGCCTGATAACAGCAAGTTATATGTACGCAAATGAACCGACTGCTTCAATGGTATTGGTACTTGCGGCAGGAGCGATGGGCTCTATGGTTATGCTTGCAAGCACAATGTTTGCCGGCAGTCTGATATACGCTTTTGGTGTCGGAGTTCCGTTCGCATCGGCCCAGATCAAAAAAGACCCGATCACAGGGACGCGCCAGGACATATATATGTCAAAGGGAACACAGGGACAGGGCTTACCTACCGTTTGCTTTGTAAGCGGTATCATAGGCGCTGCGCTGGGCGGTGCCGGTGGAGGGCTGATTTATTACGTTCTTGTGAAATTGTACAGCCAGAGCGTGCTGATAGGACCGAGCGCTGCTGCAGTGGCAGGCGTGTTTACGATGGGAGTTTTCTACGTTAATGCCGTTATCCCTTCATATGGTGTGGGTGGAACGATTGAAGGATTCCATGACCCCAAGTTCAGGCGCGTTCTTCCAAAGGACGCATTCACAAGCTTTGTTGTTAGCATGATATGCGGTGTCGTAGCAGTAATGATTGGCGGGGGATTAATATGAGCGACATAAAAGAAAGAGCTCCTAACCAATTAATGATTTTCGGAATAGTCGGAGGGCTTCTGGGAATATATCTTACGTACATCCTGCCATTGGCGGGGGAACAATTAGGAGAAAAGGTTGCAATATTCCTGAAAACTATCGCTCCTGTCGCCGGAGCCCTTGGAGCTATGTGCGCTGTTGTATGGGGCGCAGACGCTGTAAGGCGCGTGGCGAAATACGGCCTGGGAACCGGCGTACCATCTATCGGACAGATAGCGATGGGAATGGGAATAGTGGCTGCCATGTTCGGCCTTGCAATCGTGAAAACCTTAGTGCTTGCAGGTCCGATCGTGGCTCTGATAACAGCATCTATTATTGGATTCATAATAGGCTGGTTTGCACAGAACGTTATAAAAATGAAGATCCCCGTGATGATCCGCTGCATGACTGAAATAGCCGCTGCGGGAACGATAATTATCATCGGCTTCAGCGCAGCAGTGGCAGGGAACTTTGAGTTTGCAAACATTATTAAACTTGTTTTTGATAATGGTGTGATCCTTGCGGTCTTCTGGGTAGGCGCTGTTGCAGTGCTGCATCCATTCAACGCATGTCTTGGTCCTGATGAAAAGCAAAAGAGGCTATTGTATCTTGCGGGTTCGACAGGAGCCATAACAATGGCAATAGTCGGGATTGCCGCAACCATGACACTTGGTGCATCAGGAGTCATAACATTAATCATCGGAATAATCCTGTGGCTTATCTTCTACAAGAAATTCTGGGATGAAGTATATAATGATGCTGCATCCGTAGTAGGAACCGGATTAATCCCGAAGACGGAGGCGTAAAATGAGCCACATAAGAGTTGCCCCGGAACTGCACCTGATCTTGAATCCCACAACAGGTGTGATCGCAGAAGAAAAAGAAGATGTTGTGGAATATTCACTCGATGCAGTGAAAACACAACTGGACGAACTGGATATGATCGTGACTGATATGATGAACCAGCTAGAGCCAAATGCAAAATTATTGAATATGTTCCCGGGAAGAGAGAAAGCTTCCTATAATGCAGGGATTATTACTAATGCTTTCTATGGTGCAGTAGTAGGATTTATTGTGACCTTTTTACTGCTGATACTCTGGAAGCTTGGAGGGATGTAAATGGCAAATAAAGTTAAACCGGCAGCAGGATGGCCTGTGGTTAAAGGTGAATATGATGCAGGAAATCCGGAAAATCCCGTAGCTGTAACTACATGCGGCTCTCATCTTAAAGGTGCAGCCCAATTGGCTGCAGGCGCATGTATCACGGGCCCGCACAAGACTGAAAACCTGGGTATCGAAAAAATAGTCGCAAATATAATTTCCAACCCTAACATACGCTTCCTTCTCGTCACGGGCGCTGAAGTGAAAGGTCACATATCGGGTGAAGCAATAATAATGCTCCACAAGAATGGGATCAAAGATAACAGGATAGTAGGTTCAACCGGAGCTATACCCTATATTGAAAACCTGCCCGATGATTCCATAAAGAGATTCCAGGCCCAGGTCCAGATAGTAGAAATGATCGGCACCGAAGATGAAGGTGCAATCATTGCAAAGATAAAAGAACTTGCAGCAAACGATCCCGGTGCCTTTGAAGGCGAACCTATGATAATCCAGGTCGGCGAGAAGAAAGAGGCAGAGGAATTAGGCGGGGTCAAGCCCATGTCGGCTGAGATCGCCACAATCCAGGCAAGGATAAAAGGCGTACAGCAGCAAACTATCGATATCGCAAATATGAATAAACTGATGTCAGGCATCTATGCAGGGAAGATCGAAGGTATAATGATCGGTCTTGTTGTCGGATTGACCCTTCTTGGAATACTGATATTCAGCGGAGGTACTTAAAATGGCAGAAAAAGAATACGAATACGGTAAAGGCGTACCCACGGTGGTAGCTCCTTCGATGGCTGCCATAGAATCGCTTGTAGAGGATATACGTTACAGGGGCCAGCTCATAGCAAGGAACCAAAAACTTGAATCCGGTGTGGGCGCAACAGGCGTGATCGGTTTTTCGATCGGATTCGTGATCGTTATGATCACTGTACTTGTTCCCCCCTTAGTGATGGGGTGATAAAATGGCAGAAAAAGTACCCATCGTTATCGTAGACCCTGAGGATTACAAGGATATCCTCCAGAAATTGAATGATATAGAAGAGAAGATTGAGTTCACCAGTTCCGAGATTCACCAGAGGTATGGAAAAAAACTCGGACGGGATATCGGGATTCTATACGGGATTTGCGCTTCGCTTATGATAGTTGTAGTATATCTGTTACTGCTTCTTTCACCGGCGCTTTCAAACCCGGTGCTGCTCAATGCCGTAAAGAATGCTTTAGGATTAATTTAATTGAGGTGCCAAGATGTTCAGATTTGATAAGAAACAAGAAGTATTTGAGTTCGGAAAAATAAAAGTGGGCGGACAGCCGGGAGAATATCCAACAGTACTTGTCAGTACGATGTTTTATTTAAAACATAAGATCGTATCTGATGAAGACAGGGGCATTTTTGATAAAGCTGCAGCCGAGAAACTGTGGAATACACAGGAAGTAATGGGAGATACTACAGGAAATCCATATTTCAATCAGCTTGTGGGTGAAACACCTGAAGCAATCAAGAAATACATTGACTGGTTCGTAGATATCTGCGATGACATACCTTTCCTTGTGGATTCATCTGACGGTCATGTCAGAGCTGTTGCCGCAAGGTACGCCAAAGAGATCGGTGTTGAGAAGCGTGCCATACATAATTCCATCAATGCAAGTATCGGTGCCGAAGAGATAAAAGCCCTGAAGGAGAGTAAGCTGACATCGGCGATCATACTCGCATTCAATGCAACGAACCCGAGCGTTGAAGGTAAACTGGAAATCCTTGAGAAAGGAGGAACAGGACAGACAAAAGGTATGCTTGATGTAGCAAAGGAAGTCGGGATCACAAGGCCTCTGGTGGATGTGGCAGCAACACCCCTGGGAGCAGGTTCGGGAGCTACCATAAGGTCGGTCCTTGCTATAAAAGGCAAATTGGGCTTACCTGTGGGCGGAGGCTTCCATAATATGGCTTCGGCATGGGACTGGATGAAAAAATACAAGAAAACAGACCCTGATGCAAAGACCGAGTCATGGCCGCCTGTCGATATCGGTACAAACCTTGTCGCACAGGTAATGGGCGCCAATTTCCTGCTGTACGGTCCTATTGAGAACGTAAAGAAAGTTTTCCCCGCAGTAGCGATGGTAGATATCATGCTGGGTGAAACCGCAAAAGACCTTGGCCTCAGTGTACTGGCTGAATCACATCCTATAAAGAAATTGGTGTAATTTACACCGATTTTTTTTACTTGACTTTTTCTCTTTTTAAACGTGTCTCTGTGACCTGTATGGTCCATTCGGAAATATACTCTACAGAAATGGGTTCAAAGGGTGAAGAAAGCTCCCGACTTCAGCCGTGGAGAGGTCTCAAATTCCTTTAGTAACCTTTATTCGTATAGAAACGAATAATCATTTTATCAGAAAATCCTCCCTGAAAGAATATAAGAATAAACAATGAGCACTATAATTGATACTATACTTTTAAAAGTTGATGATGTTATTAATGAGCGTTTCGGGTATTTCAGTTCTCTTTTTCCATTCCGGACATTTAACCGTATGCAGTCCCAGGCAGTTCCTGTAATTCTGGAATCCGACAGGCACTGCGTTGTAGCTGCACCGACTGCAAGCGGTAAGACTGTCATAGCGATAACTGCCATGGTTCGCGAGCTATCCAGGCCATCACATGGAAAGATCCTGTATATTGCACCGATGCGCGCCCTGACCAACGAAAAAGAGTCGGAATGGAATGGTACATTCAAGAAAATAGGCTTTAATGTGTATGTTGTATCAGGTGAACGGGAATTATCGGAAAAACGTGCAGTAGAAGCAGACGTGATCATAACAACGCCTGAAAAATGGGATTCTGCTACGAGAAAATACCAGACTGACAGGTTCGCCTTTGTACGCGATGTATCATGCGTTATAATTGATGAAGTCCATCTCATTGATTCCGATGTCCGGGGAGGAACGTTAGAAGTCTTAATTAGCCGCATGAAACGGATAAATAAAGACAGGCATCTCAGGATAATAGCCCTCAGCGCCACTATGCCAAACATTGAAGATGTTGCTGAGTGGATTGGTGCAGATAAGAACGAAATTCTTAAGTTTGACGATACCTATCGCCCGGTTAAGCTTGAAACGGATGTTTTTGCCTATGACCCTAAAGAAAGTGGATTTATCAATAAGTACATCAGGCTGTATAAAGCGCTCAACCTTATCAAAAAACCTTTGCGAGAGGGTCATCAGGCACTCATCTTTGTTACTGCGCGGGACGATGCTGTTAAATCGGCCAGAAAGCTTCTTGAGTTCTTCGAGAAAGACGGGAGAACTTATCTTACAGAAGCTGAATACGAGTATGTATCAGAATCAGGAAAGCTGGTAAAAAACCAGACACTGAACCAGGTTATTCGGTGGGGAATAGCTTTCCACCACGCAGGACTCAACAAAACGGATCGGGATATCGTAGAAAACTTATTCCGCAGAGGAATTATAAAAATCCTTATATCAACTTCTACTCTTGCATGGGGTGTCAATCTTCCAGCCAGAATTGTAGTAATAAGGGACGTGGAGATAAATGACCCGCTTAAAGGTAATAAAGAACTGAGTCCAATAGACCTGCTTCAGATGCTCGGCAGGGCAGGAAGACCCCAGTACGATGACAGGGGATATGGATGGGTTATTGTCCCGTATACAAAAGCAGATCTATACAGACAAATCCTGAAAGAAGGAAAAGAGATAGAATCGATGCTTCATGAATCCATTTCCGAGCATATCAATGCTGAGATTGCCATGGGCACAATCAACAATATTAATGAAGCAAGGGAATGGGTTAGAACTACCTTTCTATACAGGTGTGTAAGGAAAAACCCGGTAAAATATAACAACCTTGACCTTAACGAAAAAATTAGAGATGTAATTAAATCGCTCATTTCGAATGGTTTTGTAGATTTTAACCCGGACACATACGATTTTCATCCAACCCAGCTGGGCATTATAACATCTATATATTATGTTAATATAAAAACTGCTGTATTGTTCAGGGAATATGTGAACAGGGAAAATCTCAAACCATTAGATGTACTGGAAATAATATCAAAAGCGGATGAGTTTAGCGAAGTTGTTGTCAGGCCAAAAGAACATGCATTGATCAAACAAATCATTAAAGGCAGGACAATTAAATTAAAAGGCGGATCGCTAAAGGTTGCAGCCATTCTGCTGGCATATATGCATGGCGAGATACCTCCTGAGTTCAGGAGCGACGGATGGGTTATAAAACAAAATGCACAGAGATTGCTTAAAGCACTGGAGCATATTTTTCAGAACTATTCAAATCCTTCCAATGTGATAACCGTTAAAAATACGAGTATATTAATCAGGAACAATATACCGGATGAAGCTGAACCGCTATTACAGGTTCAATCTATCGATATAAAAACAATAAAAACTCTTGTTCAGCACAGTATTATGTATAAGCAGGAATTATCAGCCCGGACGCCGCAAGCGCTGGCAGCTATCGGAATAAATGAAACAAAAGCGAAGCGTATCTTAAAAGAGATTGAAAAATACCAGGCAGATAATGTAGAGCAAATGCTAATTTCCGATTTCAGATGTACATCCGGGATGTGTGAATAGACAATATGCGCAGTCAAGGAATACATCAGATTAATATATGGCTTCGTCTTATAATCGAAGTCAGATAAATTTCTGCTATTTGCGAGGTAAAAAATGAAATCAGAAACCCTGCACAAGCAGGCTGAGGAAGCAAATTCTCTGTTGGCAGCTATTGTAGAATCTTCAAACGATGCAATTATCGGCAAGACACTTGATGGTACTATCCTGAGCTGGAACCAAGGAGCACAGAACATATATGGCTACTTAGCAGATGAGGTAAAGGGCCGCTCTATCTCTATCCTTGCTCCACCGGACAAAACAGATGAGATTCCCTCATTCCTACAAAAAATAAGACAGGGACAGTGCATCGAACACTACGAAACCGTACGTGTGAAAAAAGATGGCAAACAAATCGAAGTCTGTCTAACCATTTCTCCGATTAAGGATTCAACCGGCAAGATCATAGGAGCCTCAACGATTGCACGGGACATCACAGAACGCAGGCTGGCTGAAGAGAAGTTGCACAGGGCGCATGACGAGAGCGAAAATGCTTTTCGTTCGCTGTTTGAAAATATGATAAATGGGTACGCACACTGCAAAATGCTTTTTGATGAAAATGGCCGCCCGGCAGATTTTGTCTATCTCAAAGTCAACCCTGCATTCGGACAGTTGATCGGATTGGAAAACGTGGCAGGCAAAAAAGTCACCGAGGCAATTCCAGGTATCAAAGAGGCGCATCCGGAGTTATTTGAGATTTATGGCCGGGTGGCGTTGACGGGCCAGCCGGAGACATTCGAAATCAAATTCAAACCTCTGGGAGTATGGTTGTCCGTATCGGTCTATAGTCCGAAAAGGGAATACTTTATAGCTGTTTTTGACAATATCACCGAGCGCAAACGGATGGAACAAGAGCGTGAAGTTGCGATTGAGTTCCTGCGCCTGGTGAACGAAAGCACGGGAATGCAGGACATGATCCGCAAATCGGTGACTTTCTTTCAGCAACAATCCGGTTGTGAGGCAGCAGGTATCCGGCTGAAGGACGGGGACGATTATCCATATTTTGAGACGCGGGGATTCCCGAAAGAATTCGTCCGGGCAGAGAACTCGCTGTGCGCCCGGGACAGCGCGGGTAACGTGCTTCGGAACAGCGCCGGCTATCCCATTAATGAATGTATGTGCGGAAACGTGATCTGCGGGCGATTCGACCCATCCAGGCCGTTCTTTACGATGCGAGGGAGCTTCTGGACCAACTGCACGACCGAGTTGCTGGCCACTACCACTGAGGCTGACCGCCAGGCCCGCACGCGCAACCGATGCAACGGCGAGGGATATGAATCCGTGGCCTTGATAGCGCTGCAAGCTGGAAGGGAAAAATTGGGGCTGCTGCAATTGAACGACAGCAGAAAAGGGCTTTTCTCGCCAGAAGTCATCGCCCTGTGGGAGCGGCTGGCGGGATACCTGGCCATTGCCCTGGCGAAATTTTGCATGGAGGAGGCGCTGCGCAGGACGCACGATGAGCTAGAAATACGTGTTCAGGAACGGACAGCAGAACTGGCAAGAGCCAACGAAGCATTGCAGGCTGAAATCACCCAGCGTGAGCATGCCGAGGATAATATATCAAAACTTCTAAAGGAATTAAAAACAATCTTTGAAAATATTCCCCTGGGTATTGCGTATTTTGATGCCGAATTTAAATTCATAAGTGCAAATAAGTTTTTATGCGACCTGACGGGCCTTGGAGAAGATAACCTGATCGGGAGACACTGTTATGAAACTGTAGGTGAATATGCCGACTCTACAAAAAAGGGTCGTGAAAAAATCTGTAGTTTTTGTAAAAAAGATGAATGTTTTAATACCAGGAGACCTACAGTTATAGAAAGGCCTTTGATGGATTCGATTGTTAAAGTAACAACAGTTCCTCAATTGGACGAAGATGGAAATATTTATCGTTTTCTGGAAATAATCGAGAATATCACCGAGCGCAAGTTATCAGAGGCGGAGCTGCGGGAAAGCGAGGAGCGCTATCGTAAGCTTGTAGATTTCTCTCCCTTTGGAATCGTTATCCAATCCAATCATGAAATTATTTACGCTAATCCGGCAGCAATGAAAATTTTCGGTGTATCAAAAACGGAAGAACTCATTGGAGAACCAGTATTTCGATTTGTGCATTCCAAATATCACGATATCGTCAAAGAACGCATTCATAAACAAATTCATGGAGAAATAGCGCCTCCGATGGAATTAAAGTTTCTCAGGCTTAATGGCACTTCTGTCGATGTGGAACTGGTATCAATTCCTTTTACCCATGCGGGCAAACAGGGGACGTATGCAATTATTCAGGATATCACTGAACACAAAAAAATAAAAGAGATATGCCTCGAAAATGAGCGTCTTTTGCTGGCAAGCAAAGCAAAATCAGAGTTTGTTGCCACTATGAGTCATGAACTGCGCACTCCTTTGACCTCAATCATTGGCTTTTCAGAACTTCTGAGGGATAAGAAGATAGCAGGGGAATTGAATAAACAACAGGAGCATTTTTTAAGCAAGGTTCTGGCAAATAGCAACCATTTGCTTGAACTTATCAACAATATTCTCGACTTAAGTAAAATAGAGGCAGGAAAAATAGAACTTGTTATTGAAAAGTTCTCCGTGCCTTCTACAATAGATGAGACTTTAAATCTTATAAAAGAAACAGCAACGAAACGTAACATTGTTATCAAAAAAGAACTTGAACCATTGGATATAGAGGCTGATAAGCTGAGATTCAAGCAAGTATTGTTAAACTTGCTCAACAACGCAGTGAAATTTAGCAAGCCTGACGGAGGAGTTGTAACTATATCTGCAAAAAGATCAGGGGATAAGGCCCAAATCTCAATATCAGATACAGGTATAGGAATCAAAAAAGATGATATTGAGAGAATGTTCTGGGCATTCGAACAGCTTGAATCAGGAATATCCAGGAAATACGGTGGTACAGGACTGGGGCTTGCAATTTCAAAGCGGCTGGTGGAATTACATGGAGGCACAGTCGAGATAAAGAGTAAATACGGTGAAGGGAGTACCTTTACCTTTTCACTTCCAGTAACTATAAATCAGTCATGAAGGAAAAGACTTTTGAATAAAAATAGAGTTCAGCGTCAAGAGCGCGTTTGATATTACTGGCGCGACGGAACCCGTGCTGCTCTCCTTCAAATGGCAGGTATGAGACAGGCAATCCCTTGCAGCTTACTTATTATGTAGTGTATATACACTACATAATATTAGACCTTTTATTTTTGATTTTAAGGATATTTTAGGGATGGAGCGAAACCTATAGAATAAAAAATTTAGTTATATATTTAAAAAGTTCCAAGTCTAACTTGACGCTATGGCAATTAAACCTTCCACAAGACCAAAATACTAATATGAACATTATGAAATAAATGATTACCATCGGCGTAATAATACGGGGTAAATACGGATGGCGCCTGATCGAGAATATCAGGAACAATTCCAATCTTGAAGTCTCATCAATTGAGCTTCCGGAATCACTTCCCGAGTTCATAGAAGCTCCTGATGAATTTATAGAGGGATTGAAACTGGATAAAAACTTTTTTTCAAAAGACCTGATAATAACCTATATAATGCATCCTGACCTGACACCGGAAATAATCAGACTTGCAGGCGAGAATGGGGCTTGCGCAGTAATTATTGCCGGGGGCACAGCAAGAGCAGGCAGTGCAGATGAGCTGTTAAACCTTTCAAAAAAATACGGCATCAATATCGAGATACATGAGATTTGCTGCGATATTGGACTGTCAAGCGATAATGCAGTTGTGGAATTTGCAACATGCTTTGGAAGACCCGAAATCCATATTACCACAAAAGACGGTTTGATATCCGGCGTAAAAGTTATCCGGGGCGCTCCATGCGGGAGCACCTGGCATATGGCAAAAGGTCTTGTGGGGACAAAAGTTAAAGAAGCTTCTGCAAAAGGCGGTCTTCTTGTGCAGCAATATCCGTGCAGGGCTATCAGAGGTACCAGAGGCGGAATACATAAGGCTGCGAAACTACATAAGGAAGCAGTGGAAAAAGCATTAAACGAGGTGGTTGAATGAAAGGATCAATTTATGAACGATCACTGAAATTCCATGAAGAGCATCAGGGGAAGATAGCTCTAAAAAGCAAGGTCAGGATAAAAACAGAAAATGACCTATGTATGGCATACACACCTGGTGTTGCTCAACCGTGCCTGCGGATACATTCAAACAGGGATGATATTTATCGCTATACTTCAAAAGGCAATCTGGTTGGCGTGGTGAGTGACGGCACATCCGTACTGGGATTGGGGGACCTCGGAAGTTATGCAGCACTGCCTGTAATGGAAGGAAAAGCAATACTCTTTAAGATATTTGGAGGTGTCGATGCTTTTCCTATTTGTCTTGATACAAAGGATACCGAAGAAATAATTAATGCCGTAAAGAACATTGCGCCTGTTTTTGGCGGAATAAATCTTGAGGATATCGGCGCGCCGCGCTGTTTTGAGATCGAGACCCGTCTTAAGGAATTACTTGATATCCCGGTGTTCCACGATGACCAGCATGGAGCTGCGCTGGTCATGCTCGCCGGGATGATAAATGCCCTCAATGTTGTGGGGAAAAAATTCAGTGAAATAAAAGTCGTTATCAGCGGCGCGGGAGCAGCAGCCACAGCGAGCGCAAAACTCCTGATAGACCAGGGGGTAAGGGATCTTATTATCTGCGATTCGGCCGGAATAATCTATGAAGGCAGGGCGGGGCTGAATCCCTATAAAAAAGAACTTGCCATGCTTACCAATAAGGATCGGATGACAGGAAGTCTTTTTGATGCAATGAAAGGGGCGGATGTATTCATAGGTTTATCCGTGGGCGGGATAGTCTCTGAGGAAATGGTCAGTTCCATGTCCGGCGATGCAATTGTCCTGCCGCTAGCTAACCCCACCCCTGAGATCATGCCGGATAAAGCAAAAAGAGCGGGCGCCCGGATTGTCGGATCGGGCCGCTCGGATTGTCCCAACCAGATAAATAACGCCCTCGGGTTCCCGGGCATATTCAGGGGGGCGCTTGATGTACGAGCAAAAGATATCAATAACGAGATGAAAATGGCAGCTGCAAATGCCCTTGCGCGGCTTGTGCCGGAACCCGATGAAGAAAAGATAATCCCAAGCATTTTTGATCCTGAAGTTGCACCTGCAGTCGCCTCTGCTGTTGCTCAGGCTGCCATTGAAAGCAACGTTGCAAGAAAAATAATTCCTGCTGAAGAAGTAGCAAGGCACACAAGAGAACTGGTCAAATACCAATGAAATTATCAAATTTCCTGATAATATTATGTATAACATTCACTCTTTATTTTTGGGGCACAAAAGAGAACCTGGCATTCAGTGAATATGCCCTTTTTCACGGCGCATATTATACTTTGCTGACCGGGCTTTTTGTTCATGCGAATTTTGTCCATCTATCCGGGAACATGCTTTTCCTTTACGTCTTTGGTAATAGCCTGGAGGATGAAGTCGGAGCGTACAATACCAGCCTTGTTTTTTTCACAGGGGGTGTATTATCTTTCATTATCAGTATACCGTTTTACCCCGGGGCTAAAATGATGGGTGCATCAGGGGCCATATTTTCATTGATGGCAGCACTACTGTTTGCCCGCCGCCCCGGATATTCCGCCCAATTCCTCTCACCAATTGGGCCGCTTGCGCTTTTCTATTTGGTTTTTAATATTATGGCTGTTAAAAACGCTACTGGCGGGAATGTTGCTTATATCTCGCATATAATCGGGTTTGTTATCGGAATTTTTTTCGGGGCAAAATGGAACACGAAATGGAAAGAAAGCCTGCTTCTCACGCTTGCATTGCTTATCTGTTATATTATTTTATATAATTCTTTAAAAAAATGGATTTACTGGATCTGAATGACCTAAATTTGATAATATCCAAAAGATTAAAATAATAATAAAATATACTGATAAGAATTTATGAAAATATCAGTAATAGGTACAGGTTATGTTGGAACTGTCAGTGCGGCATGTTTTGCCGAACTTGGGCATGAAGTTATTTGCGTAGATATTGACAGCTCAAAGATCGAAAAGATAAATGCGGGCATTCCTCCTATTTATGAAGAGGGTCTTTCCCGGCTTTTACAAAAACATGCAGGGAAAAAATTGAGCGGGACTTCCGACTACAGGTTTGCAGTTATGAATTCGGATGTTTCATTCATATGTGTTGGAACGCCATCTGATGCTGACGGGAATATCGATCTTGGTATTGTTAAAGCTGCAAGTTCAAGCCTGGGTAAAGCGCTAAAAGATAAAAAAGACTACCACGTTATTGTAGTAAAAAGCACGGTTGTGCCTGAGACCACTGAAAAAGTAGTACTTCCGATAATTGAGAAATATTCAAAAAAAAGTTCCGGGGATTTCGGTATAGCCATGAATCCCGAATTCCTGCGCGAAGGAAAAGCAATTTATGATTTCATGCACCCGGATAAGATTGTAGTTGGTTCAACGGATAAACGATCAGGAGATATAGTAGCATCCCTTTACAATGGTCTTAATTGTGAAGTAACAAGGACAAATCCGAGAACCGCCGAAATGATAAAGTATGTTAATAACGCTTTTTTGGCAACAAAAATATCTTTCTCAAATGAAATAGGAAATATTTGTAAACAACTGGATATCAATACCTATGAAGTAATGAAAGCTGTGGGAAAGGATTTCAGGATCGGGCCGCACTTCCTGAATTCCGGCGCGGGTTTCGGGGGCTCATGCTTTCCGAAGGATGTAAAAGCGCTTATCGGGAAGGCAAAAGAAATAGGGTATGAACCTTTGATCCTTGAGTCTGTTATCGAAGTGAACGAAAGGCAGCCCGGCAGGATGGTGCTATTGCTAAAGAATGAACTTGGAGATCTCAGAGGAAAAAATATCACGGTTCTGGGATTGGCTTTTAAGAACGATACGGATGATATCAGGGAATCAAGGGCAATACCGGTAATTAAAGAGCTGCTTGATAATGGAGCTCTAGTTTTGGCTTATGACCCGATGGCAAACGAGAATATGAGCCGGATATATATGAATATCAAGTACCATTTGAACGCGTCTGACGCACTGAGAGATTCAGATGCTTGCCTTGTAATGACCGAATGGGATGAATTCAAATCTCTTGATAAGGAATTTGATCTGATGAGAAACAAACTTATAATTGATGGTCGTCATATGCTTGCCCCGCAAAAAAACATTAAATACGAAGGTCTTTGCTGGTAAAAAGGAGAACGAAGGAGAATTGATGAAGAATAAAATAAAGGTAGTAATTCCTGCAGCAGGTGCGGGAAAAAGGCTTTTTCCCCATACTTTCACAAAACCCAAGCCGATGGTATATATCGCAGGAAAACCGATAATCGGTCATATACTTGATAGGATGAAAGATGTCAAACCCGAACAGATAATTATTATTGTAGGCTACAAGAAAGAACAGATAATATCGTATGTAGATACAAATTATTCGAATGAGTTCGATATCCTTTATATTGACCAGGATGAGCAGCTCGGTCTGGGACATTCCATATATATGGCAAGAGATGCCATTGGCGATTCTAATATAATGATCGCTCTTGGTGATATGATATTCAAGGCTGGGTATATTGAATTTTATAATCGTCATTTAAAGAACGGGGATATATCGTGTTCAATCGGAGTACGAAAAGTGAAAGACCCTGAAAAATACGGAATAGTCGAAATCGAAGACAATTATATAAAAAGCCTGGAAGAGAAACCGTCCGCGCCAAAATCCAACCTGGGTATAGCCGGTGTATATTTTGTTAATGAGACCCGAACTCTTATATCAATCATTGAGGAAATGATCAGAGAAAATAAACGTACCAGGGGTGAATACCAGCTTACGGATGCATTGCAGGAAATGGTAAATAGAGGCTGTTATCTGAGGACATTCCCTGTATCAAGCTGGTATGATTGCGGGCATTCAGAATCGCTTCTGGAAACAAACCGCGTACTGCTTGATGAAAAAGAGGATGTGGATAACATCCGCCAGATAAAGGATTCTGTGGTTATTCAACCGGTCGCAATCGGGGATAATGTCACAATCATCAATTCTGTTGTAGGGCCGCATGCCTCGATCGCAAGTGATTCCTATATTGAGAACAGTATAATCTCAGATAGCGTAATAGGTTCCCGGTCCCATATATCAAAAGTCAATCTCCAGAGGTCCATAGTAGGAGATGACGCCAGCGTACACGGTAAGCATAATTCCCTTAATATCGGGGATTCATCATCTATTGAATTCTGAGGTTTATATGAAAGTATTAGTTACAGGTGGAGCAGGATTTATCGGGTCGCATCTATGCGATCTGTTGCTTGCTAAGGGCCTTGAAGTCATTTGTGTGGATAACCTGGTCACAGGAAATAGAAACAACATTGCTCATATTGAAAGTGAAAAATTCTCATTTATCGAACATAATGTCACAAAACCTTTTTATCTTGAGGAAAAGATCGATTACATATTCCATCTTGCAAGTCCTGCAAGTCCCATAGATTATCTGGAGCTGCCGATCCAGACCCTTAAGGTGGGCTCTCTTGGCACTCATAATATGCTGGGTCTTGCCAAAGAGAAGGACGCCCGGTTCTTACTTGCTTCAACGTCCGAGGTTTATGGCGACCCTCTTGTGAATCCGCAAAGTGAGGAATACTGGGGGAACGTGAATCCGATAGGGCCGCGCGGTGTTTATGACGAGGCTAAAAGGTTTGCTGAAGCCATTACCATGGCATATCACAGGTATCACGGCGTTGAAACAAGGATAGTGCGCATTTTCAATACATACGGCCCACGCATGCGCTTAAATGACGGCCGCGTGGTTCCGAACTTCATCGGACAGGCTCTAAGCGGAGAAGACATCACCGTATACGGGGACGGCTCCCAGACCAGAAGCTTTTGTTATGTGAGCGATGAAATTGAGGGAATATACCGCCTGATGATGTCGGATTATTCCAATCCTGTGAATGTCGGGAACCCTGAAGAACATACTATCCTTGAGTTTGCAAAATTCATAATAAAGCTGACAGGGACAAGCTCAAAGATCGTTTTCAATGAATTGCCGGTGGACGACCCAAAACAGAGAAGACCTGATATAACAAAGGCTCGGAACATCCTTAACTGGGAACCAAAAGTTTCTCTTGAGCAGGGATTAAGGAACACGATAAAATACTTTAAGGGTGTTCTGGATTCATTTTAAAAAATCTCATCCAGAATCACATGCAGGGCATTAGCTATTATTATCCCGATTAAGAAAAAGAGAATATAAACCCATGAGAATCTCAATTCGGGGAGAAAGGATTTAAATAAAAGATAATGAACTCCCAGGATTATTATACTGATATATAATATCCTCACAATCGCTCCATACAAAATATTATGCGAACTCTGCCTGTGCTTGAATAACCATTTATATGGGAACATAAGGATTTTTAATCTCCCCCATCGTTTATATGCCGAGCTATTGGTATCAAGGTCAGGAGTTACAAATTCCGTGCCTATATAAAAGCCCAGACCTGTTGCAAGCAGCAATCCCGGACTAAGTCTAAAAATATTTGCGGAATAAATGATCAAAACAGCCGCAATAAAAATAATATAATTAAATAACCTGTGTTTGTTATAACCCGGCATTACTGGGATTTCAATTCACGGGCCATGTCCTTGGCAAAATATGTCAGTATCATATCTGCGCCCGCACGTTTTATCGATATGAGCGATTCGTACACAGCTCTTTTTTCGTCTATCCATCCGTTTTGTGCTGCCGCCTTTATCATGGAATACTCGCCGCTGACATGGTATGCCGCAGTAGGCATCTTGAATCTTTTCTTTACCCTGTAAATGATGTCAAGATATGCCATTGCAGGTTTGACCATAATGATATCTGCGCCTTCTTCAATATCGAGTTTGACCTCACGGAGCGCCTCATCGGTATTGCCAGGATCCATTTGATATGAAGCCCTGTCCCCGAAAGAAAATCCCGAACTTGCAGCTTCACGGAACGGGCCATAGAACACTGAGCAATATTTTGCTGCATAAGACATTATCGGAACGTCCCTGAAATTATTATCGTCAAGTCCGCTTCGGATCGCTCCCACCATGCCGTCCATCATGCCTGAAGGCGCGATTATATCCGCGCCTGCACGGGCATGGCTCACTGCTGTCTTTGCCAGTATATCAAGCGTGGGGTCATTAAGGATCTCATGCTCTTCGTTCACCATTCCGCAGTGGCCGTGGGATGTGTATTCGCAGAGGCACAGGTCTGTGATCACTACCAGGTCATTTCCTAACTCCTTTTTTACGGCCCTTACCGCTTTCTGGACAACATCATCATCACCGTATGCGTGGGTTCCGGTTTCATCTTTTTCAGTGGGGATCCCGAATATTATTATCGCGGGTATCCCAAGCTCTGAAATACTTGCTGCCTCGTCGGCAACAGTTTTAAGGGACTGGCGAAAAACGCCTGGCATTGAATTTATTTCAACAGGTTTTGAAATTGTTTCATCAACAAATACTGGACATATCAGATCCTTGACATCAAGAGTCGTTTCCCGGACAAGCGGTCTGAATTTAGATGAGCGCAGTCTTCTCATGCGCGTGATGGGGAACATACTTATTTTAATTGAACGGAAAGTACTTAATTATTACCGGGCGCGAAGATAGTTCAGGATGGTTTTCTCCCTATTTTCTTGAAAACAAGTTCATCGCCCTCTACGTCCACTTCTATCATATCTCCTTCGCCGAATTCCTTATCAAGTATCTTCATTGCCATCGGGTCAAGGATCTTATGCTGTATAGTTCTCTTTAACGGCCGTGCACCGTATGATGGGTCATAGCCTGTCCTGGCAATAAGGTCCCTTGCCGATTCGGTAAGAGTTATTTCAATTTTCCTTTCAGCAAGGCGTTTTTTCAGGATATTGAACTGGATATCCACTATCTTGATTATCTCAGGGAGCCTGAGCGAGTGGAATATTATGATCTCATCAAGGCGGTTTAAGAATTCCGGCTTGAACTGGCTTCGAATAACATCCATCACTTTCTCCCTCATTTTATCTTCCCTGTCCCAGAGTTCAAAAATATACTGGCTTCCGATATTGGATGTCATAATAATTACCGTATTCTTGAAATCTACAGTGCGCCCATGACCGTCTGTGAGCCGCCCGTCATCCATTATCTGGAGCAGGAGATTAAAGACATCAGGATGTGCCTTTTCTATCTCATCGAACAAAATGACCGCATATGGCCGCCTTCTCACGGCTTCTGTGAGCTGTCCTCCTTCTTCATATCCCACATAACCGGGCGGTGCGCCGATAAGCCTTGCAACCGTATGCTTCTCCATGTACTCGCTCATATCAAGTCTTATCATTGCAGCCTCATCGTCGAACATAAACTCAGCGAGCGCTCTTCCGAGTTCTGTCTTGCCTACTCCTGTCGGCCCAAGGAACATGAATGATCCGATTGGACGGTTGGGGTCTGAAATTCCGGCGCGGCCGCGCCTCACGGCATTGGCAACTGCAACGATTGCTTCCTCCTGGCCAATAACACGCTGGCGGAGCCGCTCTTCCATATGGACAAGTTTTTGCATTTCCCCTTCAAGCATTTTGCTGACAGGGATATGCGTCCATTTGGATACGACTTCGGCAACATCTTCCTCATCAACTTCTTCTTTTAGCATCTTCTGGTCTTTTTGAAGCTCGACAAGCTTCTTATTTTCTTCATCCAGTTGTTTCTGAAGACTTATCAGAACCCCATAACGGAGTTCAGATGCCCTTTCAAGGTTCCCTTCAAGTTCGGCTTTTTCAGAATCCATGCGTGTTTTTTCGATATCTTCTTTGATCTTTCGGATTTTCTTGATGGCATCTTTTTCAAGCTGCCAGTGGGCTTTCATCTGACTGCTTTTCTCTTTCAGATCCGAGAGTTCCTTATCTATTTTTTCCAGGCGTTCTTTTGAATACTCATCCTTTTCTTTTTTTACAGCCTGTTTCTCAATCTCAAGCTGCCGTATCTTTCGTTCAATTTCATCAAGCTCGGAAGGCATGCTGTCGATCTCTATCCTGAGCTTTGAAGCTGCTTCATCGATAAGGTCTATAGCCTTATCGGGCAGGAACCTGTCGGTTATGTACCTGTGGGATAAAATGGCCGCTGCCACAAGTGCTGCGTCCTGTATCCTCACGCCGTGATGCACTTCGTATTTCTCCTTAAGACCGCGCAATATGGAAATGGTTTCTTCCACTGTGGGTTCATCAATAAGTACCGGCTGGAAACGGCGCTCAAGAGCGGGATCTTTTTCAATGTGCTTACGGTATTCATCAATCGTTGTAGCACCGATGACATGAAGTTCCCCGCGTGCAAGCGCTGGCTTGAGAAGATTGGAGGCATCGATAGCTCCTTCTGCTGCCCCTGCGCCAACGAGGGTATGGAGTTCATCTATGAAAAGTATAATTTGCCCTTCTGAATCCTGCACTTCTTTTATCACAGCCTTCAGGCGCTCTTCGAATTCGCCCCTGAATTTCGTACCTGCTACAAGCGCTCCCATATCCAGTGCCACAACTTTCTTATCCTTTATGGTCTCCGGAACATCGCCTGCAAATATACGAAGCGCCAGGCCTTCAGCAATAGCGGTTTTCCCGACACCGGGCTCTCCTATCAACACCGGATTGTTCTTCGTACGCCGCGAAAGCACCTGGAGCACACGACGGATCTCTTCGTCACGGCCAATTACAGGATCAAGCTTCCCGATTGCGGCAAGCTCTGTAAGGTCACGGCCATATTTTTTGAGAGCTTCGTATTTTTCTTCCGGATTCTGATCAGTAACCCGGGATGAGCCTCTTATGTCTTTCAGGGCTTTCATAATAGCGTCCTTTGATGCCCCATTCTCTTTCAGGATACGTGCCGATATGCCATTTTTCTCATCGGCTATTGCAAGCAGAAGATGTTCTGTGCTCAGGTATTCATCGCGCAGGTTCTTCATCTCGGTAAATGCAGCTTCTGCGACATTGTTCAACCTTGTGGACATATAAATCTGACCGGCTCCTGCTCCTTCTACACGCGGTAGCTTATTTATCTCATCTTCAAGCTGTGAAATCATGCCTGAAGTATTCGCTCCGAGTTTTTTCAGGAGCTGAAGGGTTAATCCTTCTCTCTGGTTGATAAGTGAAAGTAAAAGATGCTCGACTTCAAGCTGCTGCTGGCTGCGGTCAAGTGCTATGGTCTGTGCTTCCTGGAATGCTTCCTGGGCTTTGATGGTGAACCTGTCAAATCGAATGGGCATGTGTAGTCTCTCCCTGAGTTCATATTGGTACAGGAAAGATTAAAAGGTTGCTTTGCAAAGATTATTGCCGCTGCCTTGCGAACTTTTCGGCGAATCAAAGCTCTTACACTGTTCGGCGGCCGGTAATGATTCTGACAAGTATTAATATAATGGCTGCCACTAAGAGTATATAGATAAATCCACCAATTGTATAAGAACTGACCATTTTAAACTCAGGTTGAAGGAAGGGATATCCACAGCTGGAACAAATGCCCTCCCCTTTGACCATAAGTTATTCCTTGAGAAGTTTTTTCTTGTTTATCTCATTTCGATTATCTTCCGTACCCTTCTGATTCTTCCTGCCTGTACCTTCCTGACTCATGGGACCTGAATCTCTGCGATCCCCTTCCTCTCTCGGATTCTTCCTGTCTGTATCTTCCAGACTCTTCGCCGCCTCTGAATCTCTGCGATTCCCTTCCGTATCTTTCGGACTGCTCTTGTCTGTATCTTCCTGTCTCTTCAGGTCTGAATCTCTGCGATTCCCTTCCGTATCTCTCGGATTCTTCTTCTCTGAATCTTCCTGTCTCTTCAGGTCTGAATCTCTGCGATTCCCTTCCGTATCTCTCGGATTCCTCTTCTCTGAATCTCCCGGACTCTTCATGTTTATATTTTCCTGGATAGGCTGAAGCTGCCCGGTGTCCTGACTCCTCTTCGCCTCTGCCTCTGAATTTATGTGATTCCCTTCCGTATCTCTCGGATTCTTCCTGTCTGTATCTTCCTGATTCTTCCGGTCTGTATCTTCTCTGTTCTGTCATGTATTCTCCTCCCCGTCTCTCTTGTCCAAATCTCTCTGACTCCTCTGTGCCTCTGGATCTCTGTGATCCCATTCCCATTTCTCTTTCAGATTCTTCTTGTCTGTATCTTCCTGATTCTTCCGGTCTGTATCTTCTCTGTTCTGTCATGTATTCTCCTCCCCGTCTCTCTTCCTGTGGTCTGTATTCCTCTTCTCTAAATCTCTCTTCCTGTGGTCTGTATTCCTCTTCTCTAAATCTCTCTTCCTGTGGTCTGTATTCCTCTTC
>Ga0172443_1006_pt1 | contig 89483 bp, 100 predicted proteins | sample MayberryNE_Catta_6_FD_114741 | JGI IMG/M metagenome (GOLD analysis project Ga0172443, IMG submission 114741) | reverse complement strand
TAGATCTTGCAAAAAAAGCCTCAGAAAAATCCTTGAATTCAAGTCGATCCCGGATAATATTGTAGAATTCCGGAAACGAGAATGCTACCTCTTTCATAACGTCATTTTTTCCGCGTGTTAACGAAATATAACACACCTTCCCGGAAAATATATTACCTTCCTTTGGCTTGTTAAGCAGCCGGGCGATGGACGAGATCGCAAATTCGAACTCTCCTGCTCCTATCTCACCCAGCAATAACACGAGAGAACCCGAAGGAAAACCCCCCTGGAGCACAGGGTCAAATGAATCTATACCTGTGGAATTCTTCTTTAAGTCCATGAAATGTTGTCCTCAATTTTTTAAATGCATATTACTAATGAAGCGAAAAGTATATGAAATTATCGTGATAATAATGATAATGTAATAATAGAATATAGTATATTGCTCCGATAACATAATGGAATCCAAGAAAAGTCTTTCAGAAAAAATTGAAGAAGAATTTGCTGACTTGAAGAGCTATCTCCAAATTCTCACCAGGAAAAAACTTAAGCTTGAAACTTATTCCAAGGAAAAATTCGGAGATATCGTTGATTTTAATGGATTGGAAGGATTTGTTGAAACAGACCGGTATTGGGTTAATGAACCTTACGCATTCATTTCAATTATATATAATGAAGATAGAAACGAATACCAATACCAGGTAGTAGAACCACAGCTTACTGCGTTTGAACGGATGGTGCTTGAAACGGTCTATGAAAATATTCTTGATACTCTTACAGTTTATGAAACTTCAAGCCAGACAAAAGAGGAGATCATAGAAAATAAAACCATTGAGCTTATCGACAGTTATTCAATAGAAATAGATACAAAAGCCATCTATAAGATACTCTACTATATCAAAAGGGATTATATCGGTTATGAGCGGATGGACACCCTCATGAAAGACCCGCACATAGAAGATATATCATGTGACGGCTCGGATATCCCGATATTTGTGTATCACAGGAAATACCACAATCTTAAGACAAATATCTCTTTCGACGAAAAAAGGCTTGATTCATTTGTAGTTAAGCTTACCCAAAGATGTGGCAAGCAGATATCAATCGGAGAACCCCTGGTCAACAGCACGCTCCCGGATGGCTCTCGCCTGAATGCCTCGCTTGGCAAAGAAGTTACATTCAGGGGAAGCTCATTTACTATAAGGAAATTCCGTGAACATGCCTTTACGCCTGCTGATCTTATCAGTAATGGCACTTATTCCCCTGAAATACTTGCTTATCTGTGGCTTGCTGTTGAAAATAGCAAGAGCATGATATTTGCAGGTGCCACCGCAGCCGGGAAAACATCAACGTTGAATTCTGTATCCCTGTTTATTCCTCCCGTTGCCAAAATTGTCAGTATCGAAGATACCCATGAACTCATGCTGCACCATACCAACTGGATCGGAAGCGTGACGCGTGAATCATTTACAAAGACAGACACTGTCTGCGATATTGATATGTATGAACTTTTGCGCCAGGCACTTCGACAGCGTCCCGAATATATAATTGTGGGGGAGATCAGGGGAAAAGAAGCCATGACACTCTTCCAGGCGATAAATACCGGCCATACCACGTATTCGACCATGCATGCGGATTCTGTAGATACGGTTATCAGCAGGCTTGAAGGCGATCCGATAAATATCCCCCGCGTAATGATCCAGGCACTTGATATCCTTTGTATCCAGAAGATGATCATTCGTGGTGACAAGAGAGTGCGGCGCCTTGACAGCATAGTAGAATTCATAGGAATTGATCCCAAAACCCAGGACCTCAGGTTCAATGAACTGTATACCTGGGATCCGAAAAATGATGTTTTCAGAAATAGCGGAAAATCGTTTGTTCTTGAAGATATCATGGTTAGCCGGAACTGGGATGAAAAACAGCTGAATAAGGAACTTAAGAACAGGAAGAAAATCCTTGAAAATATGGTTGAAAAGGAAATGGACGAGTATGAAATCGTTTCTCTTATACGCAGCTATTATGCAGATGCCGGAAAAACTATGAAATTTATCAGGAATATATGAAAAGATTAAATAAACTGGCATTTGTCATTTTCGGTAAATTTGTACGAAGAAACAAAGAGAGGTATTTTTCCGTCAGGTCATCGATCAGACAGGGGCATATCGCAATCCCCTGGGACATATATGTGAGCAGTGCATATCTTTATTCCATAATAACCGGTTTTCTTAGCTTTTTATCCGGCCTGGTAATTGCCCTTTTGTGGGGTATTTTATATTCAGATCTTTTAACCACTGCATTGATAATTGTATTCATTTCAGCTTTCATGGCAATAATCTCCTATTTTCTTATTATTGCATATCCGGGACTGGTGGCAAAAGTAAGAAAGAGCAAGATAGACCTTACGCTGCCACATGCTGTTGCCTATATGCATGCAATGAGCAAAGGCGGTTTGAGCCTTATTTCAATATTTAAATCTTTGAGCCAGCATAGCAACATATATGGCGAATTTGCAGAAGAGATCGAATACATTGTTATAGATACTGAAATACACGGCAATGATATTATAACATCTTTAAAAAATGCTGCCACCAATACCCAATCCGAGACGTTCAGGGATTTCCTGGATAATCTCATTAATGTAGCAGAAACAAGCGGTGATCTTGATTCCTTCTTCGGGAATATGGTGTCCCATTACCAGACTACGGGAGAGGCAGACCAGAACATGTATCTTGAGATGCTTGGTATGCTTGCCGAGACATATATCACAGTTTTCGTTGCAGGGCCCCTTTTCTTGATAACAATTGTCATAGTTATGGGGCTTATGGGGCCGGGAAATCTGCTAATACTCAAGGTTCTTATATATGCCGTAATCCCATTAAGTGCCGCTGCATTTAGTATTCTTTTAAGCGTAGTATCCCTGGGCAGTGATTCCAGGCGTGTCAAAATATATTCTGTTTCCAGAAAAATAGGTCATTACGAGGATGTAAGAACCACCTTTTCAAATGATGACGAGAGACTGATACGCAAACTTTTGAGGTCTTTGAGGTGGACAAGCGTGATAGAGACGCGAAAAGATCCTTTGAAAATATTTTTTGCCGATCCGGTAAAAGCATTCTATATCACAATTCCTGCAGCATTTGTTTATTTTGTCTTATCCATATCCTCACAAAAGATAACGGTTGATACGCTGGATGACTCGGTGATTATAAGCGTGTTGATACTGCTTGTACCGTTCCTGTTATTTTATGAAAAACAGACACGACATATTAAGGCAATTGAAGACTCAGTGCCTGTTTTCTTAAGAAGAATGGCTACCATAAACGATGTAGGAATGCCACTTTCTGATGCCATAAAATCTATTGCCAAAATAAACCTTGGTGTATTGAGCACAGAAGTAAAACTCATGTACAAAGATATTGTCTGGAGCAACAGCGTCCTTGGTGCACTCACAAAATTTGAACGAAGGGTCAGGACTATTTCTATTTCAAGGATCATCACCCTGATCACAAAGGCAAGCGAATCCACGGGCAATATCAAAGAAACACTACGTGTTGCGGCAAATGAAGCAAAGCTTGCTGATAAACTCAAAAAGCAGAAATTCACAGTCCTGTTTTCTTACCTTATTGTTGTATATATGTCGTTTGCGGTATTCCTGCTCGTATTATATGTATTTGCAACGATGTTCCTTCCGGAAATACCAGAGGTGAGTTCCACGGAAGGTTCGGGAATGCTTATGATAAATGCCCAGAAGGTTGAATATAGTCTTTTATTCATGCATGCATCTGTGATACAGGGTTTCTTTTCAGGCATCATCGTGGGCCAGATGATGGGAGAAAGCATATACGATGGTCTAAAACATTCGGTGATTATGATGACTATAGCCTATCTTTTTTTTGTCCTGTTCGTGTAGAGGAAAATATGAGGTTTTTAAACGATGAAAAAGCGGTTTCGGAAGTTGTTGGCGCAATGATGATTCTCTTGATCCTTGTCCTTTATCTTGGGATCATGCAGTCCCACCAGGTCCCACAATGGAATGAAGAATTGGAAAAACAGCAGTTAAATACTGTATACGATGATTTTGTTGCTATGCGCTCGAACCTGGAAGATGTTTCTGAAAAGAATATTCCCAAAACAAGTAGTTTTCATATGGGGGTGAAATATCCACAGCGCTTCATGCTTTCTAATCCGGGGTCCGGGGCAAGCGGGAACCTTTACACATATCCTTTGAGGATAAATATCAGTTATGAAACGACAAGCGGCACTAAGTGGAAAAATTATACCTCGATGGGAATTATCTATGAACAGAATGGTATTTCAGATTCGCCCAGGTTTATATACGAAAATGGTTTAATTATGAAAGAGTTTGGAAATGGATTTGTTTTTGTAACAGATGATAACCAATCTTTAACCTCAAAAGATAACATATTTATCCCGATCTTAAACGGAGCTATGAACTCAGGTTCATCCATGGAAATTGAATCACTGAATATTCAGCCAATATTAAATGAAGGTTTTTCCCATGTAACATTTACATCGATGAATGTAACTATAGAAACACGATACCCGAAAATCTGGAATAACATATCTAAAGAATCAAGACCATCCGGCTCCAATTTCACAATAGAGAACGGAACGAAATGCCAGTATGGAAATTCTACGGATTATTGTTTAAAATTCACATTCATTCCGGGGCTTGATGTGAAAATACTCAATTTACCAGGTAATGAAAACCAACCATTACAAGAACATATCTATACGGGAATGGTCACACTGGATAATTCGATAAACAATCCTTCTGGCTCTTCTTCCAATATTACTTCTAATTCAAGAGGGCCCACAGGACCCGATGGACAGGATATGTTCGATCAGGACCAGCGCCGACGTGATATTCCGGCAAGTGATAAATCTACCCAATTCCTGATCCGGGACATTACAATTGCACGTAATAGCGGGAATAATAATAATCATGATTATATAAAATTGAAATTCTCTGTAACAGATATTACAAATACAGTATGGGAAGTTGAGATAGAATTTTCCAGGTTAAATGACAATACAATAAAAGTAAAATCCGTGGAACAAATAAGTCCTCCTCTTACAAACAATGCAACATTTGGTATTTATAATGATATATATACTGAATTCAATAATAAAAACATTACAAATTCAAGAGAGCTTGACCTGACGAATTACTACCGGTTCTTCTCAAAGATCACTTCTCCTAATGTTTTGAAGATTGAAGAGATGGATGACCAAATTTTGTATGTCAATTTCGTCATTAACTGAGTTTTCAGAGGATAATCTTTAAGGACTATATCGATATAGTTCACGCTGGTGCATTAATGAAATTCATTCTCATCTTGATCTTGTTTTTGGTTCTTTTGCAAGGCTGCATTTCCCCCACCGTTAAAACAGGCGATCCTTCCCGTTATGAACTACCGGGTCTTGCCAATACTACGATTTTTTACCTGAATCTCTCTTCAGTGCAGGTAATAAACAATGTTGTTGACAGGACTTCTGTTGATTACATAATAGAAGATAGCATCCAAACTTTCAGGTATCCTGTTGCAGTGGACTATTCGGGCAATAATGTCAGCGTGAATGTTTCAATAATTTCAATTATGGCACGAAATTATGCACATTTTAATTTCAGCTCGAATTTTTCAGGATTTGTAGCTTTTACCACGCCAGGTGGACAGGATTTTACATATATTCCTGTAGACAATAGCACAATACGCGTAGTATTGCCGGAAAATTTCACAACAGAGATGATTTTCCTGGGATATGTCCAGCCAAAACCCGATAATATTTCTAAGGATTCATCAGGAAGAGAAGTCCTTGTATGGAATAAAGCGCAAAATAAAAAGATCAGGGTAAGATATTACCAGAATGATACGCCGATAATGTTAATGTATTTATTCGGATCCCTGTTGGTCTGCGCCGTAATTGTGTGGGGATATTACCACTACAGTATCTCTGCCCTTAAGAAAAAACGTGAAATGCTGGAAAAATTTCGAAAGTAAATCTTTTTTCAATTCATCAGTTTAAGGAAAATATCTTCAAGTGAAGTCTCCACGGTCTTTAAATTTATGATTTGCCCGTTGTGCTTTGCCACCCAACCTGTAATCCTGTTAAATTCATCAATATTATTTGTTTTTGCCAGGAAATTCCCATTATTTTTCACTGCGGCAAAATCAAAATCATTCTTTGTACTGAACTCGATGGAATATTCAATACCCCCGCACATTTTCTTTATTTCGGGCATACTGCCGATAGAAACCTCTTTTCCTATTTTCATTATGAGGACACGGTCGCATATGCTTTCGACCTGGTACAGGTTATGCGCGCTAAATATTATGGTTTTTCCCTGTTTCTTGAGGTCTAATACAAAATCCGAAAGGTATTTGGATGTTGTTGGATCAAGACCTGATGTCATCTCATCCAGGATGAGGTATTCGGGATTATTAATCAATGCCCTTGCTATTGCCACCTTTCGCTGCATTCCTTTTGACATCTCGCCAATTTTTTTGTCTCTCGCATCAAGTTTCAGGGCACAAAGGAGTTCCTTTATCCTGGCGGATCCTGTTTCCTTTGTCAACCCGTATATTTCTGCAAAAAACATCAGGTAATCTTTTGCAGTCATCCCTTCATATAAAGGGCTTTCCTCTGGCAGGAAACCAAGTTTCTGTTTTATTGCCCGTGAATTTTCCCCAATATCCGATCCCTGTATTGTTATTTTCCCTCGGGTGGGAATAATTAATCCGCTCAACATTTTAAGGGTGGTGGTCTTTCCTGCGCCATTTGGTCCTACTATACCGAAAATCTCGCCTTTTCGGACATTAAAATCCAGGGACTCAACAGCTGTGAAGCTGCCATATTCCTTCCTGAGTCCTGTTACTTCAATTTCATTCATAGAAATACCTATTTATCTTATGAGTATAATAAACATTATGATGAGAGAAATATGAATCGAATATTGACTATAGCCAGATGGGAATTAAGGAAGACGAAATCAAGTTTCAGCCTTAAGACCCGATTCCTTTCTTTCATAATATTGATCTTGATCGGTATGAGTTCTTTTTTTGCCGCACAGTCCGGTCTTCATATTAATGATAATATTTACAGGGTGGTTGTAACAGACCCATCCCTTGCCAGGGTTTTGCAAAGCGATGATAAATTCGAAGTTCAAGTGGCAGGCGAAGAGAATGCGAGATCTCTTTTTGAAAAAGAAGGATTTGATATTCTCATAAACGGCGCAAAAATCTACCACCATGACACTGATAAGTCCGTATCCGCCCTGGATGCCATAGACAAAACAATAAAGAAATACGATGAAGCCAGGCTATTATCATATAATGACCTGAATAATACTTTCCCGGTGTGGATCACTATTAAGAATATTGCCCGTGAACAGGCTTTCCAGGCTCCATCGATCAATGTACTTCCACAGATCGAAAAATCACAGGGAAAAAAATCATCCGTGGGAGTCGAAAGAATCCCGGAAAAAACAACCGGAAATACGCCTTCCATCAATGAGATCACCGAAATAAAGAAAGTCTCACTCATCAGCGCCCAATCACTTGCAACTCCATCTCATTTTGATCCGCCCGTTCCTTTTAAATCGGTTGTTCTCAGTTTCATATTCATCTTTCCGATCTATTTTATCGCGCAGTTTTTTTCATCAAGCATAATGGATGAGAGAATTAAGAGAAAAGGTGAACTTTTGCTCGTATCACCTGTCAATCCCTACCAGATCGTCCTGGGTAAACTTTTGCCGTATCTCCTGGGTTCAATGGCGCTTGTGGCAATAATGACATTAAAACTGGGAGGAAGCCCCTGGATAATCCTTATATTACTGCCTGTTTCCCTGATGTTCCTTTCAACAAGTTTCCTGGGAGCGATTATTGCACGAAGTTTCAAAGAACTCAGTTTTGTACTGATCTTCCTTTCGGTATTCCTGTCCGGTTATATCTTCTTTCCTGCGATGTTTGCAAATATCCATGCCATAAGCATCATTTCCCCGATAACCCTTGTCGTCAGGCTACTTGAGAATGAGGCCGTGTCTGTAACCGATTATATGTTCTCCACCACCCCATTGTACCTTCTATCTATCCTGATATTCATATTCGGGATCTTCATTTACAGGGAAGAAGACCTGTTCACTCAAAAATCCATCAAAGAAAAACTCCTGGATTCGATCCAGGAATTTATTAAACGAGTGCCATTCCCGCTTTTCTCCCTGAGCATTGCACTTCTTCCTCTTGTATTTTCAATCCAGTTAATGCTTATAGTCCTGATGTTCAATTTTCCTATCCGCATCGGGATATTCTTTTTTATTATTGTTGCAGCTTTCATTGAAGAACTTATAAAATCAGTGGGGATATATACGGTCTTTTCACGAAAAATGGTTGATGTTACGACCGGTAATGCCCTTAAATTCGCAATATTATCCGGCCTTGGTTTTTTTGCGGGTGAAAAGCTTCTGCTTCTTGTGGTCGTTGCCAGTATTGCCGGCTCAGCGTTCGGATCAGTGATGGGGATAGGACTTCTTGTTTTTCCCTTGCTCCTGCATGTAACTTCCACGACAGCGGCTTCCCTGGGAATCCGATACATGGGGCATCGGAAGTACCTGGCCTGCGTTGTCTTAGCGTCGATGGTCCATGCAGCCTATAATCTTTACCTTGTAAGGAGTGTTTTTTTTGGCTAATGCAAGAGTAATAGTAAAGAAGGAGATGGGATCCCTCCTGAATGAGAAAACACTCTTGCTTGCAATTATTGTCCAGTTGTTAATTGCATCCTTCTCATCTTTGATCGTAATAGGTCTTGCTTCTTTTCTTGATCCCTCCTCACTTAGCAAATACGATAGTCCCAGGGCAGATGTGGGAATTGTGGGACAGGGAGAACTGGCACGATTCATCAAGGACAGCCAGGTGAATCCTCATTATTATACTGACATTGTCTCTGCTCGTTCTGATTTTGACAATAATAAAATTGATGCGATAGTGGTCATCCCGAAAGAGGATCCGGGAGGAAATGAAATTATCAACCTTGTTATCTACCTTCCAAAATCGGACATAAGGGGCACTTTCGTAACGCTGCAGCTAAAAAAACCCCTTGAGGAATATGAAAGCTATGTCCGCGATATAAGGGGAGCAAGAATTGGTTTTGAACCCCTAAGACTTTATGTTGATAATATTCCTGAAAAAACCTCCACCTATTTTGAATTCATATACGGGATACTTATCCCGCTTCTTGTTTTTACGCCGGTTTTCATTTCCGGCGGCTTGATAATCGATATGCTGACCGAGGAATATGAGCGCAAGACCATGGATTTGCTGCTGGTTTCCCCGGTGTCATTTTCGCAGATAGTGAACGGAAAGATGATCACAGCCATAATTATTGTCCCTGCGCAGGCATTCTTATGGCTTCTTCTTTTGAGGTTAAATGGTGTCATTGTTTATAACATCGGGTTCATCCTGCTGCTGTGTGGAATAATAGCAGCGATCGTTGTTATTCTCGGAGCAATGATAGCAGTCAAATATAAAAAGAGGATGATCTCACAGTATTTGTATTCACTTGTGCTTATATTGATGTTCCTCGCAGGTTATATTTTCACAAATTCTCCTTTTAACCTGGTAACGAGGCTCAGCGCCGATTCTATTGGGGTGCAGGTGCTTGTTTATTGCGCGGGGTATGCGGCGGCAGCAATGGTGCTTTATGCGGGTATGGCGAAATTTCAAATAAGCTCAGATACAATCAAATATTTAAAAACATATGAATAGACTATGACGATCCAGATTGATGACCAGGGATGGGGAACACCTGTCGGAGGTGTAGGGATCATCATTGTCAGGAAAGAAACTTTCGAGATACATTATGATATTATCCCGATAGAGTATTTCAACCTTGAAATGTTCAGGAAGAAAACATATCTTGCCGGGGCAAAAAATATTGTTGAAATAGGGATCAACAAATTGAATATCCATAAAGATGAAGAAATTGAGATATGCTCCGGCTGCATACATGATAAGACCGCACAGTGGCTAAAGGACGAGGGTTACAGGCTCACGGTCATGAAGATAGACGGGATAGCACAACAGAAAGGGGAGGAGATGTTCATTGAGTATCTTCGCAGGCTGGGTGTCCCGGATCCGCCTGCGATCGTTGGAGAAACAGTGGATGAGTACAAAGCGCAATTTTTCTACCTGATGGATTGGGTACGAGAAGATCCGATGGGAAGGGCACATCTTTGTAAGACCGGATGGAAATATTTCAAGAAATTCTTTAAAACCAGGAGAAATCAAGAAGAAAAGTTATGCCTGAAAAAGTAATTCATGTTGCTTCTTTAAATAAGAATAAAGTAAAGGCTGTCCAGGAGGTCTTCCGCTTACATAAAGTAAAAGGTGTTGCCTGTAAGTCAGGTGTCAGGGAGCAACCCATGGATCTTGATGAGATAATTGAAGGTGCGATCATAAGGGCAAGATCGGTTTTTAGGGAGTGCGAATATTCAATAGGTATCGAAGACGGGATATCTCCGGTACGTGGAACAATAAGCGGTTACATGAACTTCTGCTGTTGTGCCATCTTTGACGGTGAGCAGATCTACCTTGGTCTTGGGCCCGCCTTTGAATATCCTCCCGAATGCATAAATCGAGTTCTTGGTGAAGGAATGACTATTTCCCAGGCATTTATTCCTTTAACTGATAGACCGGATATCGGGTACGAAGAAGGTATCATAGGCTGGTTAACGCAAGGAAAGATATCCCGCGCAGATTATACGAAACATGCGGTAGAAATGGCAAAGCTCCGGATAGATAATAAAAGGCTGTATTCTTCAAGCGAAATATCCTGAAAATTAAAAAAAGACCCGCGCCTATCTGCGGTTCATAAATGAACATGAAAAAATTATTAATGGTTGACATGTTTTATTAATATATCTGGTATAAGCAGAGTAGACCAATGTGCGCATGGGTCTTGAACTCGTCACAGAGTCTGGTTAACATCCCTCGAATAAATGAATGTACCTTAGAGTACGAATACCAGGAAAGAAATGGAAATACTGACGAGCAGCCCAGGTGTAGGTTTTACTACAGCTGCTGCTATAATGGCCTCCAAAATTTATTCCAGTACATATCTTAAAATTATTGTGTTGTTTTATTGTTTTTACCGGTTGAAGTTGATCGTTTTTTCATACCAGAGCACAGAGTTTAGACGCTTTTCCCTGTGTACTCTGTGCTCTGTGTGGTTTTTCAAAAAACCAGAAGATAATAAAAAGTCTCATGTTTTAACTCTTAAGGGATAGTGCTGTGAGGATCTCCGTTGGCCTGTAAGAAATTATATACAAGAATCACCTTAAAGGGGATGAATAATTATGATATATGATGTTGTGATAATCGGTGGCGGGCCGGCGGGTCTTACTGCGGGTATTTATGTAAAGCGCGCTATGCTCAATGCCGTCCTTTTTGAGAAAATGGGTGTGGGAGGGCAGATAATTGTCACTGACAAGGTGGAGAACTTCCCTGGTTTTCTTGAAATATCAGGGGCAGACCTCGCGGCAAAATTCGAAGAACAGGCACGCAAATTCGAGCTTGAAATGAAGGGCATGGTCGAGGTGGATGCGATCGAAGATAAAGGAAATATCAAGATAATTAGAACAACAGAAGGCGACATCGAGACAAAGTCTGTCATAATAGCATCGGGCACAACCCCAAAGAAGCTCGGGGCAAAAGGAGAAATTGAATTAACCGGTAGGGGTGTCTCCTATTGCGCCACATGTGATGGTTTTTTCTTCAAGGATAAGGTCGTTGTTGTGATCGGGGGAGGAGATTCCGCTATCACAGAAGCCATTTATCTTACAAAGGTGGCAAAAAAAGTAATTGTGGTTCACAGACGCGATGAGCTCCGTGCTGAAAAGATTAACCAGGAGCATGCTTTTTCAAACCCAAAAATAAGTTTTATCTGGGATTCGATACTTGAAGAAATTGTGGGAAAAAACATTGTTGAGAAAGTCATTTTAAGGAACTTAAGGACAAAGGAGACCTCTGAAGTGAAAACAGACGGGGTGTTCATATACGTGGGTTTGATCCCCAATACGGCATTTGCAGATGTAAAAAAGGATGAACGGGGGTTTATAATAGCAAATGCAAAAATGGAGACTTCTGTTAAAGGAATATTTGTGGCGGGGGACTGCAGGGTAACACCGCTTCGCCAGATAGCGACGGCAGTAGGGGATGGGGCCATCGCTGCAGTATCCACAGAGAGGTATCTGGAAAAATTGTAATATAATTTAATTATAATATAAATCAATTAAATTTATCAAGCTAATTACCAGGGAATAATTCAAGCTTCATAAGACATGCGTCCTGGGCATCATTATAATATTTTTCAGCTATCCCGAACTGGATAAATCCATGCCTCTCATAAAATCTTTTTGCTTTTGTATTATCCATTCGGACTTCAAGAATTATTTCAAGAACCCCCATCTCATTGAAAATATGTATTATTTCATTTAATAGATGGCTACCTACTCTCCTTCTTTGATAAGATGGATGGACGGCAAGTGAAAAAATGCGTCCTGCTCCTTCCTGTGTCAGAAATCCTGCTATATAACCCACCACAAAACCATTGATCTTAGCCACAATAAAAGTATCAGGATAAGTCTCATAGAACTGCATGTAAAGATAAGGATCATGCTCGTTAAAGACCTTTCTTTCGATGTCTATGACCCATTGGAAATCGGATGGCTGGAATTTTCTGATAATTATCAATTTTTTCACCCTGGTAAAAAGGGATAATTTTAATCCTGTTTGTATAAAAGTATTACTGTGGATGCAAATCAGAAACGTCATACGGGTTCATCTCTTCCAATACATATTCTTTACCAGGTTTGAATTCCCGGGGAAGAGTTTTTCGATATGCATATGGTTTTAATGTCGAATACCAGTTGTAGGTGAACAATAAAATAGTAAGAAGCGCCAGCATATCAAAAATTCCGGATGCTTCTTTAATAAATTCAAATTCACGAATTATGAGAAAAGTGCTGAAAGAGAATACATAAATACTGTTCTTTCTGAAGAAAGATTCACTGGTAAAATGTCTGAATTCCAATTTATCTTTGTTAATGTACATTATTAAACATAAAGATTTTGGACGTTTTAGGAAATATGGAAAATATTTGGCCAAAAAAAATTCACTTTTTGACCTTCTTTTTTTGCTTTCTTGACACGATCTCACTTTGCGCCGAAGCCTCCCCTCAGGAAACGCCTCAGATCTTCCTCGTCGTCTGAATTCTCATCTTTCTTTATTTCGTCAGTGTTATAATTCATATTCATGTCTCTTTCTTCTAATTTAATAGATCCTCTATAGCAAAAGCATTCCTGCCGCAATCACCACATGAGGTCATTGCGATCCCTTTAAAGAAATCTGCGCTTGTTATCGTTATCGCGTGCTTGCAGGTCGGGCATTTATACTGTTTTGTCGATGTCATTATAAGTCACCATACACCCTATGATTCAAATGATTCTTTGAACAAGTTATTTAGGGTAATAATTATTGTACATCATAATGATCATATATATTATATATAGTTATCGCAATTTATAATATATTATCATGATATATGAGAAAATTGATTTCTGTTTTATCTTGATTTGTTTCATCAGTAGCCGAGTAAGTTCTGATTCTGGATTTTTCGGGATAAAGATTTAATATCAAAAACCAATTAAACAATCATGAAATCAAGAGATATAATTATAGCAATAGTTGCCCTGATGCTTGCATTTTTTGCAATAAAGCTTATCTTCAGTCTTTTCTGGTTATTGACAATTCTTGTGATTGCCTATATCATATATCTTTTTTTGAAAGAAGTATTATGATAATCTGTGGAAAAAAAAGAAGATAGCGAATGTTGATATTCCTATCAACATCTTTTACTGCTAATTAGAATCTCTTTGGCCTGTGGTTCTGGTAGCATTCTCTGCAATAAACCGGCCTGTCGCCGGATGGCTTGAATGGTACTTCTGTTTCTTGTTTGCAGTCTGCACAGGTTGTTTTGAACATTTCTCTCGGGCCCATGTGCATATCCCTGGGGCCTGTTGGCCTGAATCCACCGCTTCGGGATTCACTTTTTCTATCATTACTCATTTATATGTCTCCGTTTGTTCTAGTTCTTTTCAGTAAGTGCCGCAATTGCAAATCTTGGCATTACTCTTTCGATCTTTATTGTTACCTGATCTCCGATCTTCGTGCCTGGCACGAAAATAACCAGACCCTGTATGTGTGCAATTCCATCTCCTTCCCTGGCAATGCTATCGATTTTGACATCGTGGAAAGCACCTTCGGAGACAGGAGAATTTCTATCTTGTTCTGTTAACAAATTTTTACCTCTGTTTATTTTTAACCAATCTACCAAAAAAAGCAAACACAGAGGGGAAACCCCAAACTCTATAACTTACCTAATTAGACAACTGATATATATCAAATCAACCTGTTCATATATAAACTCTTTGTAGTACCGGCATATTTTGCCTAAAGATTTAAATCATATCATAGCATATTCCAGAGCAGTCATATGACAAAAACGAATGGTGAATATTTTTATTCCGAAACTGCAGAAACCCATGGCCTTTATTTGAGGAAAATAATGCAATTATCACCTTCAGTAAAGCTTGTTCTCAAAGTTCTTGAATATAAGGGACTCATGACCCAGAAAGAACTTGTCGCAGAAAGTTATCTTCCTTCCCGCACTGTAAGATATGCCCTGGGCATACTTAAGAGGGAAGGGATACTGGAAGAGCGCCTTTATTATAAGGATGCACGGCAATGCCTTTACGGCGTGAAAACCCCGCAACATGAAGAGTTATTGTCAAATTTTGCATGCGGCATGGTATGATTTATATATTTTTAAACTAACTTGAGGAGCATGGACAGAAACAGCTTGCAGGAAATTGTACACCTTGTAGCTTCCCTGCTAGTATTGACTATCGCGTTCTCTTATCCCGGTACGAGTATGGAAGCGCTTGCGATAGCTGCTGTCGGGGTAGGTTCAGGTTTCCTTTTGCATGAACTTGCCCATAAATTCACAGCACAGAGATACGGTTATGTCGCAGATTACGTGGCCAGCCCTATGGGATTGATCATGGCTGTCGGGCTTTCTATTTTCACAAATGGAAGTTTCGTATTTGCAGCACCAGGCGCTGTGATGATCCGGGGAAAAAGAATGGCTTACAGTCAGCTTGAGAACTATTATACGGATAATCTCAGGAATGAAAAGGAATTTGCCTATATTTCCGTTTCAGGAGCTGTCGTGAATTTAATACTTGCCATACTATTCATAGCAGGTTCTTTTATTTTTTCGGATCCTCTAACAATAAAAGTCCTCACAAGGGCTGCTTTTATCAATGTGTTCCTTGCAGGCTTCAATATGATACCTTTCGGGCCGCTCGACGGGGCAAAAGTATGGAGGTATAACCCGGTTCTCTGGAGTATAGTTGGGATACCCTCAATTATCCTGTTCTTTTACTTATAACCACTTTGAGGCTGATCATTCAACTTTCTTGAATGCATCTTTTGAGGCGCCGCACCAGGGGCAAACCCAGCCATCGGGAATATCTTCAAAAGCTGTCCCCGGTGCCACACCCGAGTCCGGGTCACCGGCAGCCGGGTCATATACATAGTCACAAAGCGTACATTTCCACTTGTCCATATAATTGTAATTCAATCCTGAAAACTTAACCATTACGCTTCAAAATTCCCTGAAGCCGAACAAAACCAATATGCTTTTAAATAAAGAAAGACGAATGTCGTAAAAACGTAGGAGGAAATATGTTTGGCATTGAATTTGTACCGGCAGATCCGGTTCTAAAATTAGCACACTACACAAAGCTCGCAGAGGAAAATGGTTTTGATAATGTTTGGATTACAGACCACTACAACAATCGTGATGTATATACTACACTTGCAGTACTGGCAATGAGCACAAACAGGATAAAACTGGGAACAGGTGTAACAAATCCATATACAAGGAATATTGCAATCACTGCACAGAGCATCGGAGCGATCAATGAGATATCTGGCGGCCGTGCGATACTTGGTATCGGCCCCGGCGATAAGGCTACTTTCGATGCCATGGGCATTGAGTGGGTCGAGCCGATGACAACGATCGCCGAAAGCATAACTGCACTTCGTGGATTTTTTGGCGGCAAAAAAGTTTCGCAGGATGGAAAACGTGTAAAAGTAGGAGGAGCAAAACTTGCTTTTAAGACAGGGAATATTCCCATCTATATGGGAGCACAGGGTCCCAAGATGCTGGAACTTGCAGGCAAGGTCGCTGACGGGGTGCTCATTAATGCATCCCATCCCAAAGACTTCGAATTTGCGATAAAACAAATAGCTCTCGGTGCAAAAGCAGTAGGACGCGACCCAAAAAGCGTTGACGTAGGTGCTTATGCATGCTTCTCGATCCATAAGGACGCAGAGAAGGCAAAAGGCGCAGCAAAAGTAGTAGTTGCATTCATCGTTGCAGGTTCACCTGATACGGTTCTGGAAAGACATGGCATTGATGTTGGAGCAAAGAAGACTATCGGCGATGCCATCGCAAAAGGCGACTTTGGCGGATTGAACGCTCTTGTCTCCGATAAGATGATCGATTCATTCTCCATATGCGGAACACCAGTTGATTGCAAGGCAAAAGTAGAAGCGCTCAAGAAGATCGGTGTTACCCAGATCGTTGCAGGCTCGCCAATTGGTCCTGACAAGGAAACTGCTATCAAATTGATAGGAAAGGAAATCATCGGAGGAAAGTAAAGTGGAAGCGAAATCGGACAGTGCTGTCGCAGGACCCCTTACAGAAAGGGGTATCCTCAAATCCGATCAGGATAAGGTTCTCATCAGACTGGGCAATATGTATGCCCCCAACGTGGGACTGCCAAAAATTGCAGATGTTGGTGAATACAACTACTGCTCTTCCTGCGGATCATGCGAAGCCATCTGTCCGATGAATGCGCCCATAGTACGAAAAGGCCAGGTTGACATTTCAAAGGAAAAGAACAATTATAATAAAATGGAGTTAACAACTGAGGTTCTTTTCAAGAACATCGATCCTCTAAAGGAAGATGTCAACCCATGTGTGAATTGCTATTCATGTGAACGCGTATGCCCCATACTGGATGGTTTTCCGGCAGATGAATTCAATAATGTAAGGGAAATGAAAGCCGGAAAAAGCAAAAAACTTCACGGCCAGGATGGAGCAATAGTTTCCCAGATATTGAAATCTCTTCTTGAGCAGGGAGAGATAGACTGTGCCATCGGTGTTGTGAGAAATGAGAAATGGGAAACAAAAATTGTCATGTTCACCAGCCCTGAGGATATAACAAAGGCCAGCGGCACAAAATATACTTACCAGCCCGTAGTTTCAAGTCTAAGGGATATACATCGGGCATTTGTGGATACATATGTCCAGGGTCTTAAGAAATACAAGAAAGTTGCGCTTGTGGGAGTACCATGCCAGGTCCATGGGGCAAAACTTTTCCGTGAGAATTTCAACAGGATAGAATTGATAATAGGACTCATCTGCATGGAGAGCTTTTCCGAACAGATAATGCTAAATGAAATGGTCCCTAAGATCATGGGTGTTGATATAAGGGATGTCAAGAAAATGAATTTCAATAAAGGTAAATTCATCGTTGAAACTGATAAAGAAGCAAAAGAAGTTCCCATCAAGGTTGTTGCGCCCCTTGCAAGGAAAGGATGCCATTTCTGCCAGGATTATACATCATATTTTGCGGACATATCCGTAGGTTCCGTAGGTTCGGATGAGGGTTGGAGCACCGTATTTGTGAGGACTGAAACAGGTGAGAAATATCTTAATAAAATAAATGATATCGAATGGACTGATAAACCTATAAACCTGGATATTGTTAAAAAGCTCACGGATATGAAACATAAACATAATGATTGGGACTGGCGTGCGTTCATGAAGGATATATGGAATCGCGATACACCTGTCAGACCATGGGGTGCGGAAAAACTCGCTAATATTCCTCCGCCACCCCCGCCACCTGCTGAAAAACCGGCAGGAGAAAAACCTGCAGCCAAACCCAAAGAATAATATGCGACGTGGAATTTATCTGGGAAGATTCCAACCCTATCATCTGGGGCATCATGAAGTCCTGAAACAGATTGTGAATGAAGTAGATGAAATTATCGTGGGTATAGGAAGTGCCCAGAAAAGCCATGAGATGGAGAATCCTTTCACTGCAGGGGAACGGGTGCTCATGGTCTCAAGTGCAATGATGGAATTTGATATCAAGCACTATGTAATACCAATAGAGGATATCCAGCGAAATTCCCTATGGGTTTCTCATGTGAAATCCATGGTTCCTCCTTTTGATATTGCATATACCAACAATCAACTTGTGATAGAGCTGTTAAGAGAAGCAGGGATCCATGTAAAGCAATCCCCTCTTTTTAAGCGAAACAGTTATTCCGGGACAGAAATCAGACGCAGGATGCTAAAAGGTGAAAAATGGGAGCATTTTGTACCCGCGAATGTTGTGGAGATCATAAGAGAGATCAATGGGGTCAAGAGAATAAGGACAGTGACGCAATCGGACCAGGAATGAAATATATAATTGATCTTAAATTATGGAACAAGAGAATAATTCATTAATGAAATGCCTGAATGACCTTGGCTATCCTTCGAATTTCATACATGAAATAAGTGAAGAACTTAACATATTGTTTAAAGAGATAGATTTTGAAAGCATAAGACAAAAAGCAAACCAGGCAACACAGGCCAGGGATACGGATGGACTCATCAAATCCATTAAGGATCTCATGTTTCTTCTTGAAGGAAAAAGTATTTACCGTCCCGAAGCACCCGTACACTTGATAAAGCTGCTTGTCAATGGACTTAACCTGAAGAACCAGGATATTTTCTATATTATCTCAAGATCAAGAATTTCCATGGAAGAAAAACTAAAGGAAATTGAATTTCTTGCATCATGTGCAGCTATTACCCAGCTTGGATACATCCTGTTGAAATGTATTGTTCCGGATGTGAAAGCTGCAAGTTCCGGAGAGCATGTTTTCCTGGTAATTGAGAGTTATTCTAAGGATTCAAAAATATTTGTTGATTTCAGTATTGATTCGGTCAAAGAAATAAATACAAACATTTATGACAGGAATGAAAATAATTGGAAGTTGAAAAAAGACCAGGATTTTTCCACTGTGGGAACGGAAACCGCGCAATATTTGACAGAATATTACTCCTTTTTCCATCTGACCAGTGGAATTGGTTTGAACCATAATATCCATAACAACCTGGGTCTTGCCTATGATAAGATAGGAAGATATGGGGAAGCAATAGAAGAGCTTCATGCTGCTTTGTGTCTTGATCCGGATTATATTGAAGTTCACAACAACCTTGCAGTAACTTATCATAAAATGGGAATGACATCTGAAGCGGAAAAGGAACTGACAGAAGCTATCAGGCAAAATCCCGGATATCTTGAGGCGCACTGCAACCTTGGTAATATCTATTCAACGCAAGGCAGATTGGAAGAAGCGCTTTTTGAACTTAATGCGGCTCTGGGGATAAATCCGGACAATGCTGGCGTCCATAATAATCTAGGAAATATTTATGCCCTTCAAAAAAGAAATCAGGAAGCAATAAATGAGTTCATGGAGGCACTGCGCATCGATCCAAATTATGCCTCTCCCCACAACAATATCGGGAACCTTTATATGGAGTCGGGAATGTATGAAGAGACGATAAAAGAATTCAAGAAGGCACTTGATATCGACCCTCTATATCCGGAAGCTCATTATGGGACAGGGCTTGCTCATTATGAGCTAAAGAATTACGAGAAAGCATCGCAGGCTTTTATTAAAGCAGTGCATATTTCTCCCGGACTCCTGGATTGTATACCAGATAAATTAATTCTGAAAGTAAAGCAGGGTCTTTCAAGGTTAGTTTGAGTTAACCGCAAATTAGCTTTCCTAAAAACCTGGTGTACATTACAAGATCATCTATTCTGATGTTTTCATCATCCGCATGGGCATTACTCTGTGTTCTTCTTCCTATTCCGAAGCAGCAGGCTGGCAATCCTGTGACCTTGACAGCATACGCAACATCCAGACTTCCCTGCGCACCTGCAAGGCTGACCATTCTTCCTGCCGTAACACTTGCAATATTGCGCACTTCTTTCACCCATGGATGGTTTATATCGGTAAGCATAGGAGCATATATTTCATCGAAGCTATATTTTAGTTCTATTTCGGGATATTTCAGTTTCACATTTGACATGGCGCTGTCGAACTCTTTGCGGACATCATCATATTTTTCTTCAGGAATAAAGCGCCTGTCGCCCTTCATAGTGCACCTGTCGGGAACGATGTTCTGTTTCACACCTGCGTTCATCAAGTTGATATTAAGGACGGGCATGAGAGTTTTCATCCCGGTTTTTTGCGTTATCGCCATACTTGCAGGAACTTTTGAGCGTTGCATTTCCACTTTTTCTTTAAGGAGCATTAATTCATTCATGACCGGAATGGATTTCTCAATTGCGTTCACTCCCATGAAACTGCTGCCGCTGTGGTATGATTTTCCGAATATATCTATCTGCCAGTCCACATTTCCGTTTGATGCTATTGTAATATCATCGCTATCCCCATCCATGCTCAGGAAATAATCAGCTTTTAGCTTGCCAAGATCGGCAAGATGGCATAGGCCGGAATATGGCCCCATTTCTTCATCCGTTGTCAGTGCTATGTTTAGATTATATTTTGGCGCTATATCAAGCTCTTGCATTGCCAAAAGTACTGTGAATAGAGCAGCAGGCCCTCCTTTTGAATCTGCCACACCGCGCCCGAAGATGCTTCCCTCCTTCACGGTACACTCAAACGGGGGAACGCTCCAGTTCGGACTTGCCGGGACAACATCAAAATGTGTGTTTATCAAAAGGGTTTTTTTTGCACCTGTGTTCTTTATCGCGCAAAGATTCACCCTGTCCCCTTTAAGATGAGTGAGCCTGGGATTCTTCTTTTCGAATAACTCGTGCGGCATGAAGATCTTCTCGATATCAAAGTCAAGATCCTTGAGTTTTCTCGCGGCATAATCTATAACCTTTTCATAGTTCTCACCTGGTGGAACATTGGTGGGTATTCGTACAAGGTCATCGAGGATACGAATTGTTTCTTCAGTTCTTGATTCAAGATAGTCTGATAAAATTGACATTGCTTCAAAAAGGTTTTTATTACCCAAATCCTTTTTGCCTTGTTTATAGCTATAAGGTTCGATGGCAATTGAAGAAGATATAAAGGCAATCGAAGAAGAAATCTCCAAAACCAAATATAATAAAGCTACTGAAGGTCATATAGGCCGTCTTAAATCAAAGGTTGCCCGCCTGCGGGATGAAGTGCAAAAAAGAGCTTCTTCAAAATCCGGCGGCGAGGGTTTTTCAGTAAAGAAATCAGGCGATGCATCGGTTGTACTCGTGGGATTCCCATCAGTAGGAAAAAGCACGCTCCTGAACAGTCTAACAGGGACGGAGTCAGCAGTTGCTGCTTATGAATTTACTACCCTGGACGTGGTGCCGGGAGCAATGGAGCATAAAGGGGCGACCATCCAGATACTTGATCTACCGGGACTGGTAAGAGGAGCCGCATCCGGCCGTGGGCGCGGTAAGGAAGTCATTGCTGTTATAAGGAACGCTGACCTTACGGTTATATTGCTTGACGTTTTCCAGCTTGTGCATTATGATGTCCTTTTGCAGGAATTATATGAAGCAGGTATCCGCGTCAATTCAAAACCCCCGGATATAACGATAAAGAAAAAAGCAAGGGGTGGTGTCAATATCAGTTCAACGGTTGACCTTGACCTTGATGAAGACACCATAAAAACAATACTTGGAGAATACAGGATCCATAATGCAAATGTTTTGATACGCGAGAATATCTCGATAGACCAGCTAATAGATGCGGTCCTTACCAACAGGAAATACCTTCCGGGGATAGTGGTCATAAATAAAATAGATCTTGCGGATGAACATGCCCTGCGCACCTGTAAAGAAAAATTCCCGGATGCGATCCTGATTTCAGCCCACAAGAAAGTCCATATTGAGGAACTCAAGGACAGGCTTTTTGAAAAACTGGGATTCATCAGGATCTTTATGAAGCCGCAGGGGAAGGCCGCTGATCTGGAAGAAGCAATGATAATAAGATTCGGTGCCACGATCGGCGATGTATGCGACAAGCTTCACCGCGATTTCAGGAAACGGTTCAGGTATGCACAGATATGGGGTACGTCGGCAAAGCATGAAGGACAGCGCGCCGGGCTTGACCATACAATGGATGATAATGATATCCTGACGCTTGTTTTACGAAGATGAAATGAGCTGATTGCATAAGAAAACAGCGAAATAGTTGTTTTTCTTCTTCAACCAGCTATCAGAAGAATTTAAAAGGTATCCAATAATAATAAATGCAGATGAATCCAGAAGAACACAGGTTTGTTCCCGTAACACCGCTTTTGACTGTTGATGCATTGATATTGTATGAAAACAAAATTGTCTTAATAAAGCGCCTGAATAACCCTTATAAGGATCAATTCGCGCTTCCCGGCGGTTTTGTGGAGGTCGGTGAGACTGTGGAAGCAGCCGCTCTTCGTGAAGCAAAGGAAGAAACGGGGCTTGAAATGGAACTCATCAAGCTGCTTGGTGTGTATTCGGAACCATCACGGGATCCAAGGGGCCATACTGTAACTGTGTGTTTTCTTGCAAGAGGTTTCGGAAAGCTTAAAGCTGGTTCGGATGCTAAAGATATTAGGCTTTTTGGATTTAATGAAATACCCAAACTGGCATTTGATCATAATAAGATAATAGAAAACGCGAAGTGTGATATTGATGGAATTTTGTCCCAAATGTAAAAGTATGATGATGCCCGCCAAGAATGTTTTTACGTGCAGGAAATGCGGGTTTGAAAAGGAAATTAAAGAAAGTTTTGTTTCAACTACCGAAAGAAAGGAAAGGGAAGTTACAGTTCTTGAAGGAAGGGAAATGGGAATGCCCACGATCAGAGCCAAGTGTGAGGATTGTGGAAATGATACGGCATATTGGTGGCTGCGGCAGCTTCGCTCGGCTGATGAGAGCGAAGTCAGGTTCTTCCGGTGCACGAAATGCGGGAAGACCTGGAGAGAATATAACTAGAAAGTATAAAGTTAACAAAAGAAAAAATTGGATTATGGGCGCTTGCTTTCATAGCCATGGCAATTAGCAGCTTTCCAAAATAACTTTTCTTCAATCATTAAATGGAATAAATTTTAATACCAATCCGGCTAATTCAACTCCCCATGAAGCAAAAACTTACAGTTGATCTTGACAAAGACCTGAAACTACCGGGTAACGTATGGAGATTCGGGGATGATATAGACACAGATGCCATCATACCGGGCAAATATCTCACCATAAATAAACCAGATGAGTTAGCCAGACACGCTTTTGAGGGAGTGCGCCCGGAATTTGCGCAGGGAGCGAAAGAGGGGGATATTATTGTCGCAGGTTTTAATTTCGGATGCGGTTCATCGCGAGAGCATGCGCCTCTGGCATTAAAAGGAGTCAGGATCAAATGCATAATAGCAAAATCATTCGCACGTATCTTCTTTCGGAATGCCATCAATATCGGACTTCCACTTCTTGAATGTCCGGACACTGATAAGATCGAGGAAACCGACCATATAGAAGTTGATTTCGGATCCGGGTTAATCACCAATACAACTAAGAAAGAGACATACCAGGCAACGCCGCTTCCGGATTTCGTGCGCGGTATAGTTGATGCAGGCGGTCTTATCAGGTATGCACAGAAAATAGTAGAGTAACCGTGAGGCAGGGTGAACTACCTCACGCTGAAGCTGTGAGGCTTCCTACTTCGTTGCTCCTCTATTGAGGTTGCTCCATAGGCTTGAATTCCGGCGATACCCTTATCGAACAAAAATTTTGTGATTGTTCCTTAACTCAATGCCCTCCTTCGCCCATTTTAACGTCCTGTAAAGGCGTGCCTCCCGCTTTTTTGCCTTCAGCTTTAGGTTTTTCAGCTGTTTTTACCTTACTTGCCAAATCTTTTCCAAGCCTCTTACATTCTTCAAGATCTTTTTCCGTAGGTTGATACTGAATACGTAAGACAGGGTCAATTACCTCCATGCCAAGTTTGCGCATTTTATCTGCAATATTTATTGGTGCCTCTCCGCTCCACCCATAGGAACCAAATGCTGCCCCTACTTTACCAGTAACATTTGCCTTTTCGAGACTGTCTATGAATTTTTCCATAGGTGGAAGCATTTTATAGTAGAAAGTTGAAGAACCTATTGCAATTGCATCTGCAGCCTTGATTTCTTCTATTCTTGCCTCGTGAAAATTCATTGTCGATACACTTACATTTCTTGACATAATACCTTCCGCGATTGCATTTGCCATCGCTTTTGTATTACCTGATGTACTGAGATATACAACTACTATTTTTGCCATATTACTAACCTCTCTGGCAACTCACGGCTAAAGCCGTTCGCTGCTAACCATATAATATAAAGACTGTGGCATTATTAATAGTTGTTGTTTGATTTTTATATGCCTTCGGCTCATTGACGTTTTTTGGCTATAAGCAACGTCACCCGAAAATCATTCCCATTCCACTGGCTGCATTTTCTTCTTCGGCTATGAAAGCACCTGTCACTATCTTCTTTTCCTCTCCGATGAGTTTTTCAAGCCCAACACCAACAAATTTCTTTTCAGCACGCTCGATGTCTTCTGAATTTGCTTTTATATAAAGGAAATAACCTTTACGCTGCGAACCAAGAAGATTGCATTCCCTTATCGTAAAACCGATCCGTTTAAAAAAATCATCCTCTAATATTTTTAAAATATCTTTACTGACAATGTCTTCATAGAAATATACAGATTCCATAATTCCTCTAAATAACCTGAATGGAGATAAATCTTGATAAATAATTCTCCGATGGTTTTTTATCTTTTATTATCCTATAACTCGTATCCCATTAGTCAGAAGGAGGCTTTATGGAGATTGAATTTGCGCCTCATGTTGAAGAAATAAAAAAGGCGCTTGATAACGAAATAGAAGAGAGCCACATAATTGCGGATTTAAAAAAACTGCTTGAATACAGGGTCCCATTGAGCGAAGCAAAACGAAGCTTGATAAAAAAATATGGCGGATCTGAAAAAACTACTGTCAGGAAACTTAAAGATATCCAGATAGGTGATCACAATATCGAGATATTGGGACAGGTTGTTGAGATAACAAAAAAGACCATAAAGATCAAGAATATCGAAAAGATCCTTTTTTCAGGAGTGATCTGTGATGAGACCTCATCAAGAAGTTTTACAGCATGGTCAGATTTTGATCTAAATCCCGGGGATGTAATTTCAGTCACGCAGGCCTATGTGAGGAACTGGCAGGAGAGGCCTGAGGTAAATTTCGGCCCCCGCTCAAAAGTCACAAAGCTTACTACAAAAATCCAGGTACCAGAGGATTTCGAACTGAAGAAGCTTGCAGAATTAAGAGATGGTGACATCAATGTTCATACACAGTTCACAATTCTCAATATCGAGACAATCGATATAAATTCGAGAGATGGTTCCAAAAAAATATTTGGCGGGATTGTTGCGGATGAGGATACGAAACTTCCAATAACAGCATGGGTATTGTCACCTGAACTTGCCGCAGGCAATGCGATCGAAGTAAAAAATGCCTATGTAAGGTCGTTCAGGGGTGTTCCCACCCTGAATATCAATGAATCAAGTGTGATTTCAAAGCTTGAAAAGAAACTTGAATACAGGGAAAAGATTGGATTGAAGATCGGGGATATTATAATTAAAGATGGGGCTTATGATATTGTTGTAGAAGGGAATATTCTTTCAATCAGGCCTGGTTCGGGATTGATAGCCAGGTGTCCGAAATGTTCACGCGTTGTCCAGAAAGGAATGTGCAGGGTGCATGGTAAGGTCGATGAGAAGAATGATATGAGGATCAAAGCTATAATTGATGATGGAACTGGCGCATTGACGCTGGTTCTTGATTCCAGGCTTACGCAGAAGTTATGTGGAATTACCATTGAAGAAGCTCAAAAAATCACAAAAACGGCAATGTCACCTAAAGCAGTTGAAGATGAAATTAAAAGAAAAATAATCGGAAGAAGGTTCCAGGCACGAGGAAATATGTCTAAAGGTGAATTCGGGATCACGTTTGTAGCAGTAGATGCCTGGGAACCAGCAGGATCGATACGAGAGCAGGCACAACGTCTTCTTGGGAGGATAAAGGGTTAATATGGAAAAGATCGAAAAAATAATGGACCGGGAAATTGCGTGGCGAATTTTTGCCCATGAATTCAATATGTCAACCTTATTTGTCAGTGAAGGTGATGAAAGGGCACCAAATTATATCATTACGCCAACAGGTGTAAAATGCAACCGGCTTTTTATTATCGGGGTTGTCACTGAAGTGGAAAATATAGGAAAGGATAATAACCTATGGCGGGCGCGCATAGCTGACCCCACCGGGGTATTTACCTTATATGCAGGGCAGTACCAGCCGGAAGCTGCCATATTTTTATCTGAATTACAGGTTCCTTCTTATGTTGCACTTGCAGGCAAGGCAAGAAAATATGAACCTGAAGACGGGACTGTGTATTTATCAGTGAGGCCGGAAGAAATAAATATTTCCGATGAAAAGCAAAGGGACAGGTGGGTGCTGGAAGCAGCAGAAAGAACGCTTGAGCGCATTAACATTATGAATGATGCATTGAATTCAGGGCTATCGGGAGACGAATTGCAGGAATTCCTGACAAAAAAAGTCAAGAACAATGCGCATGTAAAAGGTGTAATACATGCAATCAAGCATTATGAGAATCTGGAGAAAACCTTATTCGAAATCAAAAAAGCACTTGCCCATGCAATTGAGACAGTTACCATGGATAGCGGAATTACAATTTCGCCTCAGGAACAAATAAAAGTTCAGGACGAACCCGGAACAAATATGGATGAATTCAAAACCCATGAACGATCAGTTGAAAAAATGAAAGACAAGGAAAATCCATCCGAACCAAAAGAGACCCTTGCCTCAATCATAGATGAGCTTGATACCGGTAAGGGCGCATCCTTTTCCGATGTCATGGAAATTGCAAGGAAAGCAGGATTAGATGCCCATGCTGTGGAATTGTCCCTGAAAGAACTTATGGACGAAGGAAGATGCTATGAGCCAAAGATCGGTGTGCTCAGGAAGGTATGATCAGGGTGAAATTTCTATATCTCCCACTTTGAATCTTACAAATTTCTCTTTGGGCACCGAAATACTCTTTGTCCAGGTTCCATCTTTTTGAAATAGTATAATCCCGGTATCATAGACCTCGCCGGATTCTTTCTTTAAAAGAAGTTTCATGCCGCTAATATAATAGTCGGCTTTGCTTTTATTCATCCAATCATCTTCATTTTTTTTAATGAATAATGTTCCCATACCTGAAGTAGGCGAATATTCAAAGGTGACTTTTGTTACTCCATATCCGGCATTTTTATAAAAATCGATCCCTCTGTATAAGGGAAACTCTTCATCTAATATTTTCCATTCTGCATTTAATTCTTGTTTGATATATTCATCCCCGCTTTCTACTACTAATATCTGCGAATTATTGATTTCTTTCATCTTTACCGGCGTCTCTACACAACCGCTGACAGCCACAACTACCAGGAAAATAGTGAACTTAAACAAGATAGAATTCATTTTGTATTCACATGTGAATTATATTTCCTTTATTCTATTTTAAGCTATCATACAGTAGCACTATTGTTGGTACTATACTTTATATCGGTACTACTATATTATTAACAATAAAAATGGATGTGATTAAAATAAGGGGAAGAATGAATTCAATGGCCGTTGTCAGGGCAGATGATCTATCAAAAGTAAAAATTGCGTTGTACAACCTGGTTAGGTATGCGAATTTGACTTTTTCTGACAAAGCGAGAAAATTGGAACCTACTTTCGCAGATAACATTCTTACTCATATAATGAAAAGTCCGTTAAGGACATGTTGTTCGTATGCTGCAATAGTTCCACTTGAAGACCAGGCAAGCGTTGCGATAGGGAGGCTTAAGAAAATCCATCCGCCTGCACACGTGATAATTGTAAGTCCAAGACATGAAATATATCACGAATTGGTGAATTATGTTGATATACTGCCAGAGATGGATGTCACTTTTGAGCAGGATATGGGATTTGATTTGGTCCGTGAGACTTCTGAAACTTAGAATATCCGGGATTTTTGAGATGACCCAAAATAAGCAAAGAATTATGAAATTACATATATAATTGTTTATAATAATCTTTTATCCTGTTTTATTTGTTATGGGGGTTATATAAAGTAAATAGAATGATTATAAATGATTTAATAATTTTCGGGGGAAGAAGGGACGTTAAAATATTATTATACAGTAAGAATGCTTAAATCACTGATAATCATAATGAGTTCATAACGGCAAAATGCCGGCCAAAATGAGGTGAAATTATGAGATTGAAAAATATTACTCTGGCAGGTGTAATCCTGTTCGCGCTGGCCTTTACTATAGGCATGGCTGGCGCCACAGAGAGTGGTACGGGTAATGAAACACCAACGGTAAACGTAACCGGGACTCCAACTGAAACATTAACCGGAGCTCCAACTGAAACACTAACTGTCACTCCAACAACAACTCCGGAGCCAGATGAAGATGAGTCTGATATAGGTATATTTGGCCCAGGACATCTATTATACAGATTAAAGATTGCATTTGAGAATATGGATGAGACTTTTACCTATAACTCGAGTGAAAAACTCGGAAAACAGGTATCTCATGCAAGACATAGAATAAATGAGTACAGAAAGGCATTGAAACAAAATGACATGAGAGCTGCAGATATGGCACTTGCTCAATATGAAGAAAAAATGAATAAAGCAAATGCTTCAATATCCGAACTCTCCGATGAAAACACTGGTTACATCAATGTTAAGCAGATGATACTGGAGCATCAATTTGTACTTGAAAATCTCAGTATCTCACATCCAGAAAACAAAGGACTTCAGAGAGCTTACAAAAACAGCAAGAACCTTGAGGAAAAGTTAAGATCCAAATTTGTAAGAGTTGAAATGGAAGAGCATGATGAATCTGAGGATGCAAAGGAGCGAACCCAGATAAAGGCAGAGGTAACGGATAATGGTTCGACTGTCAATATCGATCTGAGATTCCGGACAAACAATACTAATGAGACAGATATTGTCGAAGGGACACTTGATGAACTCAAGAATCTCAGAACAAATCTAAGTGAAAATTTGAAGCTTGAACATGATGACAGCACAGATGTTACAGGAGCTCCTACAACAACATTGACCGCATCGGACGAAAAAGATTCGAAGGATTATAAGGTAAAACTTTATGTCAAAGCAAAAGTTGAAGAGAACTTTACCGATGTCAAAGTAGAATTTAAATTCCATCTTAATGAAACAACAAAGTCCGGAATTGTTGATGGGATCAATAAGAAACTTTCGGAACTCAACTCTGATGAAATAGTTAAAGGATTAGAACTCAAAGTCCTGGAACATAAAAAAGTTGAGAAAAAAGGAGAACATGAGAAGATAAAGGGTGGTTCTGAAAAAGAGGACTGAACCATAAAAAAGAATTTAAGATAGGTGAAAATTCACTTATCTTTTTATATCATATTGTCAACCGGTAAACACGTATCATAAACGTGCAATGTCAAGGAGGGTGAGGTGATATGATGAACAGCACAAGACCACTTTTATGGGATAGTCTATACCGCATAAAGCTACTGAAAGCTGGATTTATTGATACAGAGATTGAAAATTTATATATTTTGGACAATAATATAGAGGTTGTTGAAGTGAATTGGTGTGAATCTGGTAGATAGCCCGTATCCGGTTAGTATCACTGAGGTATTTTTTATTGAGGTATCTATAATGCTCCTGGCAGCATATGCGTTTTACAGGCGCGGCTGGTTAAAGTAGTTGATTATGATTCAGGAAACTCTTCTCAGAAATCTGCGGCCAAGGCTCTCGGCATACACCAAGACGTCTCAGGCAAGGAACATTTTCGCCATGAAGAGCCCATTTTAAATATTTTTTTTATGTTTTAGTATATATTCTGACAATCTCTTCTTTATGCCCATATATTCCACATCCGAAAGACCAATCGATTCAAGCGCCGAATCCCTGAGGAAGCATGGTTTTGTTATCTTGCAGCACCATGTCATACTTCCGAAACATGTACCTTCCCCGTATTCAATGGGAGTTTTTCTTGCAAAGTCGGTCTTTATTTTCATGAATTCTTCCGCAGTGATACCCGCCTGTTTGAGAGCGCCGTGAAGCGCACAGGGTTTTACGGGAAGGCAGCAAAAAGCAAGCGCCCTTAAGTCCCCCCCGCCGCAAATATGCTTGGGAGCATTATACCAGCCGGTCATGGTCTGGAGGGAGGTTATATCAAAAACAAGCTGGTCGATGATTCGGGGATTTGTAGTCAGTGCGCGCGCAACAGAAACCATATCCGCACCCCGGGAAAACATTTCCTTTGCGCTTTCAGGATCCGTGATGGAATTATTGCCTATTATGAACAGGTTTGTCGAGTTCCTGATACGTTTGATAACTCCTATATCTACATCCTGCGGATGCATGGCATCTATGTGGATAATATCCGCCCCGGCCTTTTCAATAGCTTTAGCAAGTTCCACGTCATTTACAACATTCGCTCTTGTTTTTACCGAGAGCACAACACCAGTTTTCTTTATTTCCGTGATATATTCGCAAAGGCGCGGAAGATCTTTCAACAAAGCTTCTCCTGCTCCGAGTTCAACCATTTCAGGCTGTCTGCAATGTGCATTTATTTCAAAAATGGCACCGTGTTCTTTTGCAAGAACAGCGGCTTCCAGGAAAGGTCCGATAGATGCTGCGCGTACATTTAATGCGATGGTTGTGTATCCTTTTGTGGCTTTGAGTTCTGACCTTATGAATTCCAGGGGTTTATCGGATATGAATTCAGTCCTCCCCCGTTGTACCTCTTTCCTGGCGGCTTCATTTGTGGATCGATCGAGATTATAGCCTCCGAGAATGATCATTCCCGCATTCTTGAACCTGGAGGCGAAAATGCTATCGGTTATACCTGCCATTGAAGCAACTGCAATTGGATTTTTGGGTGATGCATAACCTATTTTTATGTCAAATGTTTTTTCTGTCATGATTTATCCTATTTTATTACTTGAGCATGGTCAGCATCGTTATTATTCAGGTATATATAGCCTTTATGTTAGCGATGCACAAAAGTAATATGAATAATATTTCAATGGGCACTATTCATTCCCTACCTTTCAGAAGGGGATTTCTCTGTCCCCAGGCCCCACGAGGTAAAACAATTTCATAAGCTTTTTATATCAATAATCCTTTTGTAAGTTGTAAATGGTGGTCCAATGGTCACAAATGAAATTTTTGATAATTATTTGCCTGTCGTAATTCTTACGATCGTAGGTGTTGTGTTCGTGGCGATCTCGCTCTTCATGTCAAGGATGGTCAGGCCCAGCAACAAGACAAAGGAAAAACTCTCTACGTATGAATGCGCCGAAACGCCCATCGGCGATGCAAGGATACATTTTAACATCCAATATTACCTGATAGTCATAGTTTTCCTGGTGTTTGATGTTGAAGTGCTGTTCCTGTATCCATGGGCCGTGCAATTTAAAAACCTGGGACCGCTGGGATTTTTTGAAATGATAATTTTTATTGAAGTACTTATTATAGGCCTGGCTTATGCCTGGAGAAAGGAGGCTTTAGAGTGGATCCATTAACAATTGATACTACAAAGATCAAAATTACAAAGAAGAAGCCTGTGACAGCGCTTGATAAATTGAATGATACCGGCCTTATAAGCACAGTCCTTGCTGCCAGGGAACGGGAAGGATTGATATTATTTTCCACGATCGACCAGGTATTCAACTGGGCGCGTTTAAGTTCCCTCTGGCCGGTCACATCAGGTCTTGCCTGCTGTGCTATCGAAATGATGGCAACCGCTATGGCACATCATGATGTGGCAAGGTTCGGTATGGAGATATTCAGGGCAAGCCCGAGACAGGCTGACCTTATGTTCGTTGCAGGAACGGTTACAAAACGCATGGCTCCGAGAGTGAAGCAACTCTATGAGATGATGGCAGAACCAAAATGGGTCATATCGGTTGGCAGCTGCGCAAATACAGGAGGCCCTTATCACGATTCATATTCGGTATTAAAGGGCGTGGATTTGATAATTCCTGTTGACGTTTATATTCCCGGATGCCCGCCAAGGCCGGAGGCATGGATATACGGGATCATCCAGTTGAGGGAAAAGATAAAGAACAAAGGATATGGGGCAAAATGGGGGCTGAATAAATGAACCCCGCTGAAGAGATAAAGCAATTATTTCCGGGTTCTGTTGTCAGCACAGGAATCCAGACAAATAAACCTCTTGCGATCATTAAGAAAGAAGACCTGTTAATTATTGCTGAAAAAGTGAAAGAAATGGGATTTGACAATCTTTCCCTGATAACAGGCATTGATTATAGGGACAGGTTCGAGATAATTTATAATTTCTTTTCGTATGCTAAAAAGCAGAATCTTGTTCTAAAAGTTATTCTTGACCATAACAATCCCGAAATAGATTCTCTTGAATCTCACTGGAAAGTGGCAGATTGGCTTGAGCGGGAAACTTATGATCTTGTGGGGATCAAGTTCCGGGGTCATCCGAATCTAAAAAGGATATTATTGCCTGATGGCTGGATCGGCCATCCCCTGAGAAAGGATTATGATATGACTGTAGATCAATTCGTTACCATAGGTGAAGATGGGGAAGATATCGTGAGCACTGACGGGTCAAACCTGTTGAGGAGATAAAATGAAAACAGAAGAACTTCTAATTAACATGGGTCCTGTCCATCCAAGCACACACGGTGTATTGAGGTTCAAGTTAATAATGGATGGGGAAATAATCAAGAAATGCGATATCGTTATGGGATATCTCCATCGCGGAACAGAAAAACTGGGAGAGATGAAGACGTATCTGCAATTCGTTCCTTACACGGACAGGCTCGATTATATATCAGCTTTCCCAAACAATTACGCTTATGTTAAAGCCGTGGAGGAGCTTGCAGGCATAGAAGTGCCATTGAGGGCAGAATACATTCGAGTCCTTACGCTTGAACTGAACAGGGTTGTGAATCATCTGGTCATGTTGGGCTCTCTTCTTTTGGATCTTGGTGCATCTACCATGATAATGTACGGATTCAGGGAAAGAGAAAATGCCCTGCAGTTATTCGAGATGTTATGCGGTGCCAGGATGACTTTTAATTATATCAGGCCGGGAGGGGTAAGGGAAGACCTTCCTGAAGGCTTCATGCCAAAACTTAACGAATTCATAAAAGATATGGAATATCGCATAGATGATTACGAGCAGCTCATAAGCGGCAATGAGATTTTCATGATGAGAATGAAAAATATCGGCGTATTAAGCGCAAAAGAGGCCATCAGTTATGGTATGACAGGCCCTTCGCTTCGTGGTCATGGCGTGAATTATGATATAAGGAAAGTCGAACCGTACTCAGTGTATCCTGATCTTGACTTCAGGGCATGCGTTCGCAATGAATGCGACAGCTTTGCCAGATACATGGTAAGAATTGATGAAATGAGAGAAAGCCTTCATATCCTGAGGCAGGTGGTCGATTCAATGCCTGAGGGAAAGCCAACAAGCCAGGCAAAGTACGGGATAGCTCCGATGACTGGCGCTCCAACTGCCGTTTCCACGTATTTTCCGAGAATATTTACTCCGCCTCCCGGAGAGGTTTACAGCAGGATAGAGGCCCCAAAGGGAGAATTAGGGTTTTATGTGGTAAGCGACGGGACAATAAAACCATACAGGATAAAGATACGCTCACCTTCTTTCTGCAATCTTACGGCCATACCAAAAATGGTTGAAGGACTCATGATCCCTGACCTTATAGCAGCCTTCGGGACAATTGATGTTGTTCTTGGCGATGTGGACCGGTGATATGATGTTTGCAAACTCTTACGAACTTATTGTGTATATCTTGAATTTATTCGGAATTTACGAGCCCATAAATAACATATTTAAGACACTTGGAATTGAATATGTTTTGAGGATCATCATTGTATTGGTGGAGATAGCAGTTCTATTTGTTTTTGCTCTTCTTACGATCATGTTCCTTACATGGATGGAACGTAAAGTTGTCGCCATGGTACAGGCCAGGTACGGCCCGATGGTCACCGGACCGCGAGGATTACTCCAGCCGGTCATGGATGGTGTCAAACTTATAGGTAAGGAGGACATAATCCCGGCAAAAGCCGACAGGTGGGTTTTTACGCTTGCGCCATTTCTCGTATTCATACCAGCGCTCCTCATTTTTATCCCGCTTCCGTTTGGCGAATCGCTCATAATATCGGATCTGAACGTCGGTCTTCTCTATATAATTGCGATATCTGCAGTATCCCCTATCGCAATTTTGCTTGCAGGCTGGGCTTCAAATAATAAATATTCATTAATGGGGGCAATGAGGGCAGTGGCACAGGATATAAGTTATACGATCCCGCTTGCTCTTTCTGCTATAGCTATTGTTTTATTCACCGGTTCCCTGAGCACGGTTGATATCGTATCTGCGCAAAGCGGGACCTGGTTTGGCTTTATCCCAAAATGGTTCATATTCCTGCAGCCTCTGGGTTTTCTTTTATTCCTGATCGCATCGATCGCGGAAATGGGTCGTATCCCTTTTGATTTCCAGGAATCGGAACAAGAACTTGTAGCCGGCTTTTTCACAGAATACAGCGGAATGAAATTTGCAATGTTTTTCCTTGCAGAGTATGCGCACTTATTTTCAGTTTCGGCAATAGTTGTTACGTTGTTCCTGGGTGGATGGTCATTTCCATTCCTTGATTTGCTCCCGGCAGGTCTGGTTCCGCTGGTGTCGTTTGGAATCTTCCTTGTTAAAACCTATGCGATAATTTTCTTTGCAATGTGGCTGCGGGATACAGTACCAAGGGTCAGGATAGACCAGCTTATGAACCTGGGCTGGAAGATCATGATCCCCCTGGCATTACTCAACTTATTGGCCACGGGTTTCCTTTTGACCGCAGGGGTGTTCTAATGGCCTGGATAAGCAAGAACTGGACCATGTTCGGGATCGTTAAAGGGCTTATCGTTACCATGAAACATATATTACGTATTGGTAACAGGCCTACTGTGACTGTCCAGTATCCATATCAGAAAATGAAAGTATCGCCCAGGTACAGGGGGCTGCATGCAGTCGATGAAAATGCCTGCATTGGTTGCGGGATATGTGAAGTGAGTTGCCCCAATGAAACAATACAGATAGTAAAATACAAGACAAGATGGTATCCGCAGGTCAATGTGGGTATGTGCCTTTTCTGCGGCCTTTGTGTGGATGCATGCCCCATGAATGCTATGAAAATGACAGGAAATTATGAGCTTGCGGATTACACGCGTGAGAGTCTGGTGTATGGGCCTGATAGATTATTATTCAACAAAGAGGTGTAACAATGATAGATATTGTATTTCTTGTTATTTCAGTTCTCACGATCCTGTCAACAATCATGGTGGTCAGGTCAAATAAATTAGTTCATAGCGCAATATATCTGGCAGGAACATTCATTGGTACCGCCGGTCTTTTCATCCTACTCAAAGCCGAGTTCCTTGCCTGGGTACAGGTCCTTGTCTATGTTGGGGCGGTCATAACCCTCATATTATTCACGATTATGTTGACCAGAAAGGGGGAGGAAGAATAAAATGATCAATAAAACCTTCAATTTACTGATCGCAATACTGTTGTTTGCAGCATTATTCCTTGCTATTGATAACAGTTTTACCGACCTGGCAAAGAAAGAGGAAATTACCCCTATCAGTATAGGAGAAATCGCAGGTGGAATGAATAATCAAGGGGAAACGATAAGACATGGTATTTTCAGCGATTTTATATTTCCCTTTGAATTACTTTCACTGTTATTGTTAGCATCGTTGATGGGCGCCCTTTATATAGCAAAAAAGGAGGCATAAAATGTCTTTATATTCATATCTCTTAATTTCGATAATAATATTCACCATAGGTGTATATGGAATAATTACACAAAGGAGCGGGATCAAAATCCTGATGTGCATTGAACTGCTTCTGAATTCGGCAAATCTTAACCTAGTTGCTTTCTCAAGTTATAATGGCAATGCGACAGGCCAGGTATTTGCAATATTTTCAATTGCCATTGCAGCAGCAGAAGCTGCCATAGGATTTGCGATACTTGTGGCTTTGTTCAGGTTGAAAGATACTATCAACCTTGACAATATCAACATATTGAGGTGGTAATATGTTCAGCGAATTTGCAGCCCTGATAGTATTATTACCGGTCATAGCATTTGTATTAACGCTTTTCCTGGGTAAGAAACTCTATTCAGGCGGGGCATTGTTACCAATAGCGGCGATCGCAGGTTCCTTCATCATCTCGGTTGGGATTTTTTCTGAGATATTTCCGACTCATGGCATGGTCCAGCAGTCATTTCCCTGGTTTGCCGGAATGAATATTGGAATATTGATCGATCCACTGGCAGTAGTTATGCTGATGATGGTCACATTCGTCAGCCTCCTGATTCATATTTATGCAGTAGGATATATGGCTCATGACCCTGCAAGACCAAGATATTTTGCTGAAACATCACTTTTTACTGCGGCGATGTTAAGTGTAATATTATCAGATAATATCCTTCAGTTCTTTATTTCATGGGAATTAGTAGGCTTATGTTCATTCCTATTGATAGGTTTCTGGTACCATAAACCATCGGCTGCCGCTGCTGCCAAGAAAGCTTTCCTTGTAACAAGGGTCGGAGATGTACTCTTCCTTGCAGGGATCGTTTTGCTTTATGTAAACATGAAATTGCTGATAGATAACGGAACTCTTGTGATGGAATCGCGAAGCTTCATACTGCAATTCAGGACAATGTTCGAAGCAATTCCCCTTATTGATGGGACTCAATTAACTTATATCACTTTGTTGTTCTTTGGCGGAGCTATAGGCAAGAGCGGCCAATTTCCGCTTCATGGCTGGTTGCCAGATGCGATGGAAGGCCCGACAACAGTTTCCGCCCTTATTCATGCAGCAACTATGGTCACTGCCGGTGTTTACCTTGTTGCACGAACATTTCCCATGTTTGCAGCAACCCCATCCACAATATCTACCGGTGTGCCCGATTCGCTTCTTATTGTAACTTATGTTGGCGGTTTCACTGCTTTGTTCGCAGCAACGATGGGACTTGTGATGAACGATATCAAAAGAGTTCTTGCTTATTCAACGGTCAGCCAGCTTGGTTACATGATGCTGGCACTTGGGACTGCAGGTACGGTCCTTGGGGCTAAAGCAGTAGGAATATCCATGTTCCACCTGATAAGCCATGCATTTTTCAAAGCGCTTCTTTTCCTGTGTGCAGGAAGTGTTATCCATGCTGTTGGAACGAATGACATTCGTGAAATGGGAGGCTTATTCAGCAAGATGAAAATAACCGCAATTACTATGTTAATTGCAGCCCTTGCCCTGGCTGGATTCGGTTTACCGTTCGAAGGTCTGGGTATGCCCATAATGAATATTGGAACTGCCGGGTTTTTCAGTAAGGATGCAATAATAGAGGGGGCGTTGGAGTATGGGGAAGTAACACACGATATGATTCCATACGGATTTGCAGTTATTGCGGCCCTTTTGACATCTATATATATATTCAGGCTGTGGTTCATGACATTTACAGGAAAACCACGTTCGGAAAGACATTCACATGAATCCCCCCGGGTAATGACCGGACCATTAATGATATTGGCGATATTTGCTTTGTTGTTTGGTTTCTCCCAGACTGGTTTTTATGGTTATGTTGAGAAGAATTTCGAATTGATGGATGTGAATATAGCTGTTCATGAAGGCGAGGCTTTCCACCCATCGGCATTGGTGATACTTCTTCCCGTGATCGTTGGAGTATTGGGCCTCTTGATATCCTATATAATATATAATAAACGAATGCTCGATATGAGCAAGCTGGTCTCATCAGGAAATCCCCTGTATAAACTATTATATAACAGGTATTACGAGCCAAAATTGGGCGCTGATATAATTGGTGTGAAACTGACACATGATGTAGTAGCCCGATCGGGTGAGTTCATTGACAGGAAGATCATCGATGGGCTGGTTATAGATAATATCATCAGCAATACCCTGCTCAAGCTTGGTGAAATCGTCCGCAAATTGCAGACAGGTGTAGTACAGAATTATGCCTCTGTTACGATTTTTGGAATAGCATTGCTATTAATTATTCTTAGACTTATATTCGGAGGGACATAATGGCAGCTTTTATTTCATTGATGATTGCTATCTCTTTGCTGGGGGCAATCATAACATTCTTGACAAAAACAAGGCAGCAGGCCAGAATGATAGCATTGATAACTTCGATGATATCATTTGCTATGTCAATGATATTATTTTTTGGCTTCAATAGTTCTAATTCTTCCATACAATTCCTTGAAACATCGGCATGGGTACCCAGTATAGGTGTGACCTTGAAGTTCGGGGTGGATGGAATTAGCTTGCCTCTCGTACTTTTATCAAATATCATAATCCCCCTGACAGTCATATTCGCATGGGGTGAAACAAAACAGGCAAACCAGTTCTATGGTTTGATCCTTCTTGAACTCGTGGGAGTTATGGGAGTTTTCACTTCACTTGATTTCTTTGTGTTCTATATATTCTGGGAAATCGTCCTTATCCCGATGTACTTCCTGATAAGCATATGGGGAGGACCGAGAAAAGATTACGCTGCAATTAAGTTCTTCATCTATACGCATGTGGCAAGTCTTGTTATGCTGCTTGCGATATTTACGCTGTACTTCAATGCGCTGCAGATAACCGGGAAGCCGAGTTTTGATATATTTGAACTCCTCAAATCCTACCAGGTTATGGACGGATGGTTGTTGAAAAATATAATCTCCATAAAAGATGCGGTATTTATCGGATTATTGTTTGGTTTTCTTGTGAAAATGCCAGCTGTGCCTTTCCACACCTGGCTGCCTGATGCGCATGTGGAAGCCCCTACAGCAGGTAGTGTCATACTTGCGGCTTTGCTGCTCAAAATGGGTGGTTATGGGCTATTCAGGGTTATACTTCCGATCCTGCCATATTCCAGTTCACCCGATTATATGATCTCTATCATGGCGATAATCGGTGTCCTTAGCATCCTCTATGGGACCTTCCTGGCACTTGCCCAGCGTGATCTCAAGAAGATGGTCGCGTATTCGAGTATAAGCCATATGGGTTATGTCACACTTGGCGCTGCCGCTCTCATTCCTTTCTCAGTAAGCGGAGCTATGTACCAGCAATTTTCACATGGTCTTATAACAGGTATATTGTTCATGTCATGCGGTGTGATACAGCATTCTGCAGGAACAAGGATAATACACGACCTTGGGGGTATAGCAAAGCATATGCCAAAACTTACCTTCGTTATGCTGGCCGGATTCCTTGCCTCACTTGGATTACCAGGCATGAGCGGATTCATAGCTGAATTCCTTATCCTTGTGAACTCATATTTCACTCTTCCGACATTCGTGATACTGGCGCTGTTTGGTATCGTTTTCACAGCAGGATATCACCTCTGGGCTATGCAAAGAGCGGTATTTGGCACATTCAATGAAAAACTGGGACATATCCATGACGGCGCAAACTATGAAATTGCTTCAATGGCAATTCTTGTCCTTCTGGTAATATACTTTGGACTAAACCCGAACCCTGTGCTTGATATGATGACTACGAACGCAACTCACCTGCTGGAAATGGTTGCAGGAATGAAAGGAGTGATAACATGAATTTTACTTTACTTGCCCCTGAAATTCTGCTGACCGTACTGGCTTTTGTCATTATATTGATGGGTTTATTGGTAAGTAATAAATCCAAGAATATGCTGGGATACTTAAGCGCGGCAGGTCTTGTGGCTTGCTTTGTTTATGTTCTTGGCAACGGGATGACCGGGAAAACCAGTTATTTCTATGATTCCCTGGTAGTTGACCCCTTGTCCCAGGTTTTCAAATTGATATTCATAATAGTATCATTAATAGTAGTCATTGCTTCTATCGAATATTTCAAGAACAATCGCAATCAGGATGAGTATTATGCTCTCCTTCTGCTATCCACTGTGGGAATGATGGTGGTTGCATCGGCAAATGACCTGATATCCCTTTTTGTAGGCTTTGAACTTGCAAGCATGTCAACATATGTCCTTGCAGGTTTTGAGAAGAAGAACCCGGCTTCACTTGAAGCAGCGTTAAAATATTTCATCATAGGTTCTCTTTCCTCTGCTTTGATGTTATTCGGTATGTCGCTTGTCTATGGGATGACCGGTTCAACCAATATACCTGCAATAATTGAGTATTTTAATGTTACCCACCTGAGTGCCCAAAGTTCACTTGGCATACTTGCGATGGTCTTCCTTGTTGCAGGATTCGGTTTTAAGATGGCTATTGTGCCATTTCATATGTGGGCCCCCGATACATACGAAGGTTCACCGAGTGTTGTCTCAGCTCTACTTGCAGCGGGTTCTAAGAAGATGGGATTTGTTGCAGCATTCAGGGTTCTTATCCTTGCATTGGTCGCGATCAAGGTGGATATCCAGTATACCTTTGCAATACTTGCAATATTGACAATGACCTATGGTAACATTGTAGCGATTTCCCAGCGCAGCATCAAGAGGATGCTCGCATATTCATCCATTGCCCAGGCCGGATACATTTCACTCGCTTTTGTAGTGATGACCCAGATGTCAGTTGCAGGAGGCATACTTCTGGCCCTTGGCCATGCCCTTATGAAGGCCGGCGCATTCATTGCAGTAGCAGTTGTTGGTTATATGGTCTTAAACGATAATAAGAATGCAAAGAACTCAGATGATCTGGGGAATTTTGCAGGGCTTGGAAAACGCGCACCAATTACAGCATTTTCACTGTTCATATTTTTCCTGGCACTGGCGGGAATACCGCCGTCAGCAGGATTCATAGGGAAATTCGTATTATTTTATTCAATAACCGTGGAAGCTTTAACCCCGGCAACCAGCTGGCTTCTAATTGTTGTGATCATTGCAATTTTAAACAGCGCATTATCCATCTATTATTATGCAAGGGTCATAAGATACATGTATGTGCTGCCGCCAAATGGAGAAAAGATAAAAGAACCGGCTCCATATGTTGTGGCAATGCTGCTTGCGGTGATAGGCACGATAGGAATTGGTCTGTATCCTGAACCCTTCGTCCAGATGGCGATCAATGCGGCTCATGTTCTAGGAGTGTGATATTTATGGCAGATTGTGAATTATGTGGCGTAGCAAGACCAACTCTTTGTCCGGTAAAAGTTAAGGACTCAAGTGTAATAGCAGCTTATCCCGGAGGGACATGGAAAGGAATAAGCGAAGAATGTCTTAACAGGTGTCATGAGGCGAATATTGAAAGAGTCCCGATAAAAGCTAAAAAATGCGATCTTTGCGGTACCAGGAATGTTCCTTTATTCCAGGTGAAAATCCAGATACCCATATTCCAGGAACCGTATCAAAGGGATGCGAACAGAGCTTTATGTGAGAGTTGTTTTGACGCTTGCGAAGACACGATAAAAAGGCGTGAAGCTGAAAAACAAGAATCACCTCATCATTAGTTATTTTTTTTCACCTCTTTTCACACCCCCATTTATATTTGTGTGATGATAAATAATCGATTATTATCGAGGAAATTATCTTGCCTTTGGACCACACAGATCTAAGAGAAATGAAAAGACGCCAGGATATCGAGGGGTTGGTGAATATCCTTGAAACCGGTGATATAAAGGAATGCCGGGAAGCGATATGCATGTTAGGGGAACTGAAGACCAGGAAGGCAATTCCTTCCCTGATAGGATTTCTTGAAACTGACGACGTACAGATCCGTTCAAATGCTGCATGGGCTCTTGGCGAAATAGGGCACGTAAAAGCTGTTCTACCCTTAATAGGTCTTCTAAATGATCCTATTGAAAATGTACGGATAAATGCTGCGTGGTCCCTGGGAAGAATAGGTGATAAACGCGCTTTATCAGTCTTGAGATCTGCCGTGAAGAATGGTTCAACAGATCTTCGAAAACATGCAAGGGAAGCAATAACCAGGATAGAATCCAACGGAAATGATAAATGGCGAAACACGCAAGAGCCTGACATTTCTGACAACGTGGACATTCCTCTAATTTCAATTGAAGTTCCTTCAAATATGGACTGCAATTATATATCCAGGGTAGAAGATGATGAGTCCCAAACGGATTACGAAAATATGGCCAGGTTTTCAAGGAATGTCCAGATAAGAGATACATGCGATTCATTTTCAGAAGAAAACACACGAAAGATCATATTGGGATTAAAGGACGATTCAAGGGGTCTGGTATCAGTTGATATTTTATTCAGGTATAAAGATAATCAGGGTGTCGAAAGAAAATCAAGTTCCGTCTGGCTGCAAATGTCAAGTCTTGACGGAGATCCTAAGACTGAAAGGGAAATCCAAAGGATCGATTCCTGGCCAAAAGAAACAAATAGAACAGGCGATAACAGTAAGAGAAAAGCGAAAATAAAACATTCAAGAAGGCCAAAACCAGTCGATTATGATTTACCTGAAGAAATCGGATTTGACCCGATCGATAAAGTTGAGACAGAATATATTGAAGAGGACCAGGAGCCAATAAAACCCCTTAAACGATCACGGAAGATACCTGTTCCTGATGAGGGCGAATCGGACATTGAACCCCTGGAAATACCAGTACCAAAACTTAAGGAACCCGAAGCTAAACCGCCTCCTGAGAGTTCAAAGCCTGAACCCAGAGTATCCAAACATGAGGTTGAACACACCAGCGCTCCCATCATACAGGCCCAGAAGCCCGAAGTCAAGGTTGAAGTAAATCCCGAAATAAAGCCATCGGCTGCTGCAAGCAGGGGAAATGTGAATTCGGCTGTCCAGCTCTTGAGCGATATCGGTAGGTCGGGTATGACCAATGCGGCTTCAACTGTTACCCAATTATCAGGGGAGGAAGCGGAATCACTCCATTCTCAATTGCGTACGCTTCCGATCGATGAAATGAAGGATGAAATAACATGTCTTGGCGATAACGTAGTGATGATCTGTGTGGAACTTCATGGCAATGGTCAGGCAGGCGAAGTCAAAGGGGTGATGCAAATATATCTTTCAAGCCAAAACGCACTTGATGTAGCTAATGAACTATTGTGCAATGATATAGCGATAATGGAATTCAATGATGATATTGTTTCCACATTAAAAGAAACTGCAAATATTTTTGGAGGTCAATATATCAGTGCAATATCCGAATATATTGAGGTGCCATTAACATTGAAGACCCCAACATTCAATTCAGGCAATTCTTCAAAAATTGCCGAATCTGTATTGAAAGATATTACGGGAAAAGTAGAGTTTGCCCTTGCAACAAATTTACAGTTGGGAAATAACAGGATCGGACGTTTGATAATGTTAGTTGATCCAAAATCGTTTGATATTATTATACAAAAGCTCTTTTAGTTTTAGAAAAAAATACAATTATATGTGATTAACACATATAATTATTTTCCATTCATTTATTTCAAGTTTTAGTCCATTCATTAACCAGTTCACCAATCTCCTGTGCATCCAATGGCCGATCAAATCCCGAAGGTGCTATGCCGTTTCTGAAGTCATTGATAGCTTCCATCAGATCCCCGGTTTCTATTATAGCAGGATCATTACCCAGTCGTCTGTAGAATTCCAGAATATCGATCTTAATACTTTCATTCCCTGACACATTTTCCACAATTCCATCATTACTTATTGTTCCATTGATCCGGTAAGCTCCAATGGAAACGTTTACTGGTGATGTCAACGTATAGGTGATGCTCCTGGGAACTTCTGGTAATATTTCGAACAATATCCATTCATTTGTACTGTTCTTGAAACCATCCGAATCGGATGTGAATGTCACATTCCATCCTTCGGGGATGATTTCATGAAGATTCAATGCCTGGTTCACACTGCTTGTGATACTGACATTAATGTTTGTGGATTCACCCGGGAGGATTGATATTCTTTCTATTGCACGTGTTGCGTTTATAGATGGCACGAAAGTAAAGTTGACCATTTTTGGCGATTCGATATTTCCTGCATTATCCATTGACCAGTATGTAACATTATCCTGTCCGAGCTTATCGACAACGAATGGCATGGTGTATGTCGTGGTTTGACCACCGTTAACGCTGAAGATTGTCTCCTTGACACCCGATCCTCCCGGATTATCCATGGCAGTTAAACTAATGGTCACATTACTATTGTATAACCCATTCTCGGTAACACCCCACAGGTTCGTTATAGGGGGGATAGTATCTATTTCTTCATTCGTAATAGTAAAGTTAACCATCTTTTGGGACTCTATATTTCCTGCATTATCTGCAGACCAGTATGTTACATTATCCTTCCCGAGCGTATCAACAATGAATGGCACTGTGTAAGTTGCGGTTTGACCACCGTTAACGCTGAAGATTGTCTCCTTGACACCCGATCCTCCCATATTATCTGAAGCAGTAAAACAAATGGTCACATTATTTTTATACAAACCGTTCTCAGTAACGCCACATATGTTCGTTTCGGGTGGAATAATATCTATTGCGGATCCATTGGAAATTGTAAAGTTAATTATCCCTGGGAGTTCAATATTTCCTGCATTATCTGTTGACCAGTATGTTACATTATCCTGCCCTGTCGTATTAACAACGAATGGCATGACATATGTTGTTGCCGGACCGCCGTTGATACTGAAGATGTTCTCCTTGACACCCGATCCCCCCATATTATCCGTAGCAGTTAAAGTAATGGTGACGTTATTATTATACAAACCGTTCTCAATAACACCGCTTATATTGGTTTCAGGTGGAATAATATCTTTTGGCGCAGGTACTCCTGGCGGAGCTCCTATAGAAACCAACGCATCCGTCGGATTTGAATTATGGCTTGGTATGGCCGCAAATGCATTTCCATAGGAATTTAAGGCAGGTGGAGAAGTATGGCATGTACTGCATGACGTGCCAGTGGTTCCATATACGGATTGAAGAGCCCCGAAATAGACCGGGTTTGCCGATGCCCCGGGCATCATTATAAGAGCCGATACTAATAGAAGCAGTACAACATTAAATATATTATTCATCTTCAATTTATGTTTATCTACAATATCTATACTTTGTTCATTTTTACTTTTCATCTTTTTACCTCTCCGCCCGGTTGATCATATTTTTTCACTTATTCAACAAAATATCTTTGTTGTGAACTATATTTAAACCTTTCGATTTTTATTAATAAGTTATAATAATTATGTTTATCATAATGATAGATTTGCATTAATATTTGTGGCTTCATGAAACATAGATTTCATTAGTGCGGATTACCTTTTCCACATCCCTTTCGAGTTTTGAAAGCATGGATTTATCGAGTTTCCTTCCTTTTAACTGTTCAATGAACATCAAGGATTTCGTATGATCCTCAGGAAGCAGTTTCCATGTCGGCCTTTCCACATAGTAATCTATCCCGTTTGCATATGCCAGCATTTTTTCGCAGACTTCCTCGCTTATCCATCCTATGTCTATATAATATTCCAGCACCTCGGAAAGATTGTTTCGTCCCACTTTTTCCAGCAAGAATTCGATCCAGTTCAAAAGGATGATCGAAGTTTCCGCTTTATTGTCCAGACATTGTAATTTTATATTTTCATCCGGATATCGAGTATCCGGAACTTTAGCTTTTCCCGGATCAGGTGTAACGGAAGAAGGTTGGGTGGCAGCCTGCTGTAATTTTTGTTCAATCATAGGTTTTATCTGTTCGATGAGGGGTTTTATCCTTTCCATTACCTGTTCCGAGACGTTCCTGATCATAGCTTCCTGATTTGACGGCGCTGAATCTACTAATTGTGTTAATTCTTCCAGGCTCCCTTCAAGCGCTTTGAATTTTATATCATATTCGTCTTTAATATTTGCAGGGATCTCTGAAGGTTTCTGGCTCAGGATGTCAATCCTTTTCTCGATCTGGTCTAACTTCTCGTTGGGAATAATGCCCTTATCACCCACAAAAGGATTTACAGTACTTGAAACGACTTCGTACAATGATAATAATTCGAGAAGGCTCTCATCTATCTTATCCAGCCTGTCCTTAAATTCACCCACTGAAGTTTTGGTGTTTGATATTGCGCCTTCAAGTTTGTTTATTTTAGCATCAAATTCCTTTATGGATTCTATACTTGAATTGAGCTGATCTGTTTTTGATTTAACGATATCTTCAATTTTTTGTGTCAATTCTTCCTGGGCTTTCTTGACCTGTTCGGAAATATCAGGTGCATTTGATGGTGGACCTGAGGAAGCAGAGGATGAGGTGGAAGCAGATGAAATTCCGGCATCTGGAGTCTTTTTGATGCGTTCGATCTTCTTTATGAGGGACTCTTCAGGCATCTTAAATTTTTTTAATTTTTCTGAAATATCCTCAAACATTATAGTCCTTCTAATTATTTTTTTATTACTATTTTATTGAACGTAATTATAATTATTCTACTTTTGATAGTACAGGTTATTAAGCGTAATTCACACACTCTTCACAACTGCGTTTATATAGACAAAAAATCAAACATCTATACTTACCTAAGAGGTCATTATGAGAATAAAATCAGGAATTGAAGGGTTTGATGCGCTTGTAGAAGGAGGATTTTTGCAGGGAAGGCAGTACCTGTTGAGCGGCTCTCCCGGCAGCGGCAAGACTACTTTTGGCGTCCAATTTCTTACTGCAGGGGCGCTGGAAGGCGAAGCCGGAGGATACATTGCATTATCCGAGAGTATAGGGACTATTGTAGATGATATGTCCAGGTATAATCCCCAGATCGGTGATCTGATAAAAAATAAAAAATTGTTCTTTATAGATCTTGGTCCCTCTGTAAATTACGGGGAATATGATGAGGTATCAAATCTTATCACTCCGGATTATAATCAGCAAGCAGGCGAATCGCCTGTGAATAAGCCGCCCACGCCTTTTACAGTATTTAAGGAAGTGGAAAACCAGGTAAAGCAGTTCGGTATCAAAAGATTGGTGATAGATTCGATGTCTTCGATCAGGTTCACCTCACAGAATCCGGCATCTGAAGAGCGCTCCATCGGCCGGTTCATCCGCAACCTGAAAAACCTGGGATGCACAACCGTATTGCTTTCCGAGCTTACCAAGCCCGATGCCTATACAATAGAACAATTCGCATCCCATGGTGTAATATTCCTTCATAATTTCATGAATAAGGATGGAAGCATGGTCAGGGCTTTGCAGATCATTAAAATGCGCGGAACAAAGCACGACTGCGATATGCGGGGCATTGAATTCTCGGATAAAGGTTTAAAAATCGGTAAACCGCTAAAAAGGTAAACCGGGAGGTCCAGGTATTACCAGCAAAATTGCAGAAAAGGACAGGGCAGAGCTTATAAAGAAAATATATGAGCTTGGCTTTGAAGTGGGACTGAAGAACCACACTGAAATAGGCTGGGTCCTGAGAGAATATAATGACCTGACCTCAAGAGCTTTGAATTCGGGCATCAAATCACCTGATTCGCACTATGCTGACGGCAAGATCAAGGGAAAAGCCAGCCGGGATAAAACTGTCGAGGGTCCAAAAACCCCTGAAAAAGAAACTGCGCCGGTCAGGAAGGTGGTTGTTTCAGAACATGTGCCTGCAATTCAAAAAGAGGAATCAAGATTTGAGCGGCGGCTGCAAAAACCCACATTGAATGAGCTGCCAAAATTTGTTGAAGAAGGCAGGGCTACAGAAATTCCATCCTTCCTCGAAGGATTTAAGCCTAATAAAAGAAAATGATCCGGGATCCTATCTTTTTCCGCCATTATATCACACCTTTTTCACAAATCCGTTTATAAACAGGTGATTTCTGTTTGTTATTTGGAGATTATCATGAAAATTATACACATTATTGACAGGGCAAATGAACTGACCATTAACAGGTTCAATATTGGCAAAAAAATTGCCTATAGTTTCATTGTAGTTGATATTCTGTTATCAATCGTAGTGTACATGGGACTATATGGTGAGAGTATCAGCGCTTTTATTGACCCAAGACGGACAATTATACTTTTTTTCTTATTTTCTATTTTCTCATCCATACTCATGTGTATGGGGTTGACCCGTTCCATAATGAAGCCGTTGAATGATTTTATCACTACCGCTGACAGGGTAGCTGAGGGAGATTTAACAACTGATATAGATGTGTCTTCAAATGATGAACTGGGACAGCTTGCCGCTTATTTCAGGAAAATGACCTCAAACATCAGGAACATAACTGGCAAAGTCCAGGAAGTCTCAATAAAAGTTGCCAATACTGCCCAGGAACTATCAGCAACAAGCCAGCAGATGAAAGCATCAACAGACCAGATTTCAGACACAACACAGGACATAGCAGCAGGAGTAAGCTCACAGGCGTCCAAAATGTCCGAGATAAGCCGTGCCATGAAAGAAATGTCAGAAAGCGTCCAGCAAGTCGCCCTGAACTCCCAGAAATCCGCTGAGGGCGCAAATTCCGCCAGCATGACAGCCCAGAAGGTGGGCAAGATGTCAGATGATGTAGCGAAAAAGATGACGGAAATACAGTTATCTGTGGACAATTCTGCAACAGTAATAAAACAGCTTGACGGCAAATCACAGCAGATCGGAGAGATAATTGATGTCATCACAAACATCGCAGACCAGACAAACCTCCTCGCCCTCAATGCTGCCATAGAAGCAGCACGTGCAGGAGAGCACGGAAGAGGTTTTGCTGTGGTTGCTGATGAAGTAAGGAAACTTGCCGAAGAGTCAAGAAAGGCTGCCAACCAGATCACCGGCTTGATAAAAGATATCCAGCACGGGACAAAACAGGCCGTAACGGGTATGGAACAGGGCACAAAGACAGTAGGTGAAGGAGCAAAGAATATACAACAGACTGTGAGTGCCATTGACGAGATTGTCAAAGCTGCAGCAGATGTTGCCACAATGGTACAGGAAATAGCTGCAGCGGCACAACAACAATCCGCTTCCGTTGAAGAAGTAACAGCTTCCGTGGAAGAGGTATCGGCAACAAGTGAAAAATCAGCAGCAGGCACACAGGAAACATCAGCAGCTGCAGAAGAACAGTCTGCTTCAATGGACCAGCTTGTAACCGTAGCCCAGGAAATGGCTAAATTATCCATGGAATTGCAGGCAGAAGTTGCAAAATTCAATATCGGTGAAGTGGTTTCAACTTCAAAACAGGCAGATGAGCCATCAAATATGAGACAAAAACCCCAACATAAGACAGCGAAACACAAACAGGGTGAGAAATTGAAGGAACATAGTACTTCAAATAAAGGCAAAGACGAAAGAGCCGGGGACGGGAACAAACTATCGGGTTCAAGCCTTGAAGCCCTGACAAAATAGGAGGATGCAATGTCAGAAAAACAACCCCAGGATGCAAAAGCAAAATCAAGCGACGAGCTCCAGCTCGTCGTTTTTAATATCGGCACTGAAGAGTTCGGTGTTGAGATAATGAACGTTCAGGAGATCATCCGCATGACAAATATCACAAAGATACCACAGGCATCAGGCTATGTGAAGGGAATAATCAACCTTCGCGGCAGGATAATCGTGGTTATCAATCTCAATGTGATCATGGGCATGGAAAGCAAGGAACAGAATGAGAATACCCGCATCATTGTTGCGGATATCGGTGAGACCGTTATGGGTTTCATCGTTGATTCCGTAAGTGAGGTCATCCGCCTGCCGCAGAACAGTGTTGAGCCGGCGCCAGGTGTGATCGCCAATAAGATCGGCACGGAATATGTCCGTGGAGTTGGCAAGTTGGAAGACAGGCTTCTTATCCTGCTTGACCTTGATAAGATACTCAGCGCCAATGAACTTCGAAATGTAAATACCATAGCCACTGAAGCTGCAGGAAAACAATAATTAGAGGTTTATTATGGACTTAATACGAATAATGGATATAGTCAATGAAAGGACGCTAAATAAATTTGGAATAGGTATGAAGATAGCCTATAGCTTCATTGTGGTTGATACACTGATGTTGATAGTGGGATATATGGGTTTATATGGCCAGAGCGTCAGTGTTTATATTGATCCGAGGATGGCAATTATCCTTTGTATTATATTCGCTATTCTTTCATCCATCCTAATGTGTATAGGTCTTACTCGTTCAATAATGAAGCCATTAAAGGAATTCATGAACGCAGCAGACAGGATCGCCCAGGGGGACTTAACAACAAAAATTGATGTCTCTTCAAAGGACGAGCTGGGACAGCTTGCAGAATATTTCGGGAAAATGACTTCAAACCTTCGTAACCTGACTGGAAAAGTGGCGAATGTCTCATTGAAAGTTTTGAATACATCACATGGACTTTCGGCATCAAGTGAGGAAATGAAAGCATCCTCAGACCAGATTTCAACCACCACCCGTGATATTGCCGCCGGAGCAGGCCAGCAGTCATCGAAGATGGAAGAAGTCAGCCGTGCTATGAAAGAGATGTCAGAAAGCGTGCAACAGGTCGCCCTCAACTCCCAGAAAGCTGCAGAAGGGGCAAGTTCTGCCAGCGCAACTGCCCAGAATGCAGGAAAGATGTCAGTTGAAGTGGCTCAAAGGATGACGGATATCCGGTCAACCGTGGATAATTCAGCAACTGTAATAAAACAGCTGGACGGAAAATCACAACAGATAGGAGAGATCATAAGCGTTATTACGAATATCGCAGACCAGACCAACCTCCTGGCGCTAAATGCTGCCATAGAAGCGGCCCGTGCTGGAGAACACGGGAGGGGCTTTGCGGTAGTTGCCGATGAGGTCCGGAAACTTGCTGAGGAGTCCCGTGGGGCTGCGAACCAGATTACACTGATAATAAAAGAGATACAGCAGGGTACACGACAGGCTGTTGCAGTCATGGAACAGGGTACAAAGACAGTTGTGGATGGTGCAAAGACCATGGAAGATACAGTAGGTGCTATCAACAATATAGTTAAAGCTGCAGCAGACGTGGCCACAATGATCCAGGAAATAGCGGCAGCTGCAGAAGAACAATCCGCTTCCGTTGAAGAAGTGACGGCAACTATAGAAGATGTATCGGCAATAAGCCAGGAATCAGCAGCAGGCACCCAGGAAACATCAGCAGCGGCCCAGGAGCAGGCAGCGTCAATGGATCAACTCGTGAATGCAGCCCAGGAACTTGCCAGATTATCAAATGAATTGCAGACAGAAATCTCAAAGTTCAATATCGGTGAAACTGTAAGATGAAAACAAGATTACTGGATCATTTTTTCATATCCAGCGCGTTATTCACCATGCTATCAGTATAACTATTTTCATCCCTTTTGATCCATTTGAAATCCATTTTCTTAAAATTTCCGCATAATTTCCGGGCTTCATTGAACAAAGGGATGAGATTTTCGTTTCTCACTTTGTACTTTCCTGAAATCTGCCTTATGATAAGCTGGCTGTCCCCGCGCACTTCAAGCTCTTTGCAATCATGAGCGATAGCGAGCTTTAATCCTTCGATAAGCGCCTTCCATTCTGCTATATTATTTGTCCCGGTACCGATGTTTTTTGAAATTTCTTTCACTTTTTTCCCGTTTTCCAATAATACGGCGCCAATCGCCATTGGTCCGGGATTCCCCCTGCATCCCCCGTCAAAGAACAGTATGCAGGTCATACCGGAATATCCCATAACGGATACCACCGCTGTGTTTCTTTTTCGATAGGCAGCTCTTTTTCCATTATGGAGCGAAGCCTGAATTCATAGGATGAATCCCGCTGCTTCCCGATCGGCACAAACGGGTAATATTTTGCCTGTTTGAAATTATATATCCAGAATACCTCTTTTTCACCTTTGAATTTAAAGACTGCACAAAGCAGCTGCTCGCCAAAATCATGGTCTTTCAGGGTTTCGCTCACCATATAGATCGTGCTTACAAGGTCTTCAAAATCAGGGTCGGAAAGGATGACCCACAGATACCCATAGGAATCCTTTTTCATATTATGAAGAGTGTTTGTTTCTTTGCAGCTTTGCGCAAGCAATTGGTTGATCTCAAGTTCCGCATTCCTGAATCCTGAAGCTTCAAGCGGCTTGAAACAAATACCTGCGCCTTGCGACTTCAGGCCAAGGTTGGAACTGAGGGTGACATAGGCTGTTGACATTGCAAAGAGTTTATCGGATTTGGGCTTTGGGAGTTTACTTTTACCCAGAAGAGTATCAAGAAAACCCATTAAAACTCCATCTTCTGTTCCATATCCTCAAGGGCGCGTATGCGCGCTTCAACAGAAGGATGCGTGGATAAGAGATTCATAATGGAATCTCCCGATATCGCAGGTATGATAAAGAACGCATTCATTCCTTCCACTTCCCTCAAATCACGGGAAGGCACATGTTCCATGACACCGCTTATAGTCATAAGGGCCGATGCAAGATGCGATGGCTGGCCTGTGATCACTGCCGAACCCCTGTCAGCGGCAAATTCCCTGTATCTTGACAGGGCGCGGATCAGCAAGAAACTTATAATCCATACAATTATCGAAACTACGAAAATAATTATCCCTGCACCACCGTTTTTTCGGTCATCTCTTCCACCCATCCCGAAAAAAAGCATGTTCCTGGCAAGTAGAGCTGCAACCGTGGACAGGAAACTAGCAATTGTGATAACAAGCATATCCCGGTTCTTAACGTGGCTCAGTTCATGGGCAAGAACAGCTTCAAGTTCAGGCTGGCTCAATCTTTGTTTCAAGGATGTGGTAACGGCAACCACCGCGCTTGTCTTGCTTCTGCCTGTCGCAAAAGCATTGGGGACATTGCTGTCGACGATAGCGATCTTTGGTTTTGGGAGGTCCGCAATAGCACATAGCCTTGCTACGGTTTCATGAAGACGTGGCTCCTCCTGTTCTGTGACAACTCGTCCTCCGGTGCTCCAGAGTACCAGTTTATCTGAAAAGAAGAACTGGGCGAATACCATGAGCATCATAAATATCAACAGGAAATTTGTCATACTCCCGCCAAAAGTCAATATCACGGCAAGAAATACAAAATATAATACGACAAGCAGGAACATTGTCAATAACATGCGGGCTTGAAGTCCGTAATCACTGTACCATTTTCTCATATTGGCCTATATATGCTCACTTATATTAAAGAATTGACGATTGCGATTGATGATATGGATATATAAAGATGTCTTGAATCCATGAATTCAGGTGATGTAAATTTTTATTATAGAAGATGTGAATTCTTCTGTTCGATCTCTGCCAGTAAATTTTTTGCATCTTCACTCAAATTTGGCATGTCTTTAAGATTTCTGATGAGTTTTTTATTTCCACGATGCAAGATTTCTTCAAAACTATAATACCCTTTTCCCATCCTGAATTTTCTAAGCATGCTTTTATTCTCACATTTTTTACAGTTCCTGAGGTCATCACAAACCGGAATGAATTTGCAGTTTTTCAGGTTCTCTAAAATTTTTAGGTCTTCATCAAACATGTTTTCACTTCACGATAAGATTCATTTAAGACTTTGGAATGCATCATGTTTTTTTACTTTACACAACATGATTAATTTTGTTATTTTATAATAATTAGGGGTATATATAGAATATCCAAGATACTCCCTCATCATTTTTCTTCAAAAATACACATCTAAAAAAATGGCGTATTGAACGGGATGAAATTGGGAAATTAAAGTTCTCCTTTTTTCTCCTTCACATTCCGGACAAGGTCAAAGATCTCATCGACATTTTCACCGACAACGCACAGGGTGATAGAGCCTTCTCCTCCGTTCACTCCCCCGGCACCGATCGCAAAGGCATCCTCTGCGCCCAATAGCATCAATGCTTCCACCTCTGTAATAACTTCCCCGACAAGAGGCATCATACCCACAGGAAGCCCCATCGCCTTGCTGCACCGTTGGATGCCAATTCTCCTTGATATATCTACCACGGAAAATGGTATTGATTTTTCAAGTCCCACCGGGATAACAAGATTAATACCTTTTGCCATAACGATCCCCATGAATCCGCCCGTAGTGCCGCCCATCGGATTGGCCATCATCACGCCTGCAACGCCATCCGGGTCAATTGCATTGGCGCCCTTGATAACGACATCATTGGATGTCATTTCATTGAGGATAGTGTCGGCATTTACTTCTTTCCCGTTCTTAAGGGCAATTGAAGGCAGGCGCCTGTCATTAGGGACAACTTCTGCTTTTTCCCCTATGTATCCTGCTGCATATCTGGAATGGTCTATTTTCTTAGCAGTTAATTCCTCGGCCACATAAGCATTTGTTGTGCCAAGTGTTATCAGTATACGTCCATTTTCCAGGGCGTTCCTGATAATGGGCAGTTTCTTGACTCCCATAGCTATAATTCTTTTCGACTCCGGAGGAGTCAGTGTAATCTGTATCTGTTTCATGGTAAATTCCCTTCCCCGCTCATTTCATGCTGGCGGTCAATATTCATTTTGATCAATATCTCAAATATCCTCTTTACTTCTTCCCCATCCAATCCCCTTTCCGTGGCCATGTTCGCCACTCTTTCCAGGACCACTTTATTCTGATCAGTATCATTGATCGGTTTTTTATGTGCCTTCTTTGCATCAAGCACATCCTTTGCCAGAGCTGTACGCTGGTCGATAAGTCTTATTATCTGTGCATCGATTTTTTCTATTTTTGCCCTTATATCTTTCAGAGGCATGCTTTTCCACCGGTATTATTGACTTTTGTCCTTATCACTTTTGCGCCCAACCGATTCCATAAAGGCTCAAGCTTATCCAGCAGTTCGGGACTTCCGAGTGCCGTATAAGCGGGCCCTGTCCCTGAAAGACTTACGCCCTCGATACCTGCCTCAAGCGCGATCATCATGGGCTCTGTGCTAAAACCCAGGGCTGCACAGTACAGGAAGCCGTTGAGGGTCATGGCTTTCTCGTAATTTCCTGTAACTGCTTCCTTATATGCCATTTCCACCCATTTGCCTATAAGACGTGAGCGCATTACATTCGTACCCGAACTAAACACTCTTTTTTCGGGCGCAAGTATCAGCACCTGCCAATCACGCTCTTCTCTTTTAATGATCTCTTTCTTCTTATTGTCGGTTATCACGAATCCGCCCAGCATAGAAGCGCATGCATCGTCAAAAGCCCCTGTTATCGTAACTTTGGTATCAAGTGAGGCCTGCACACCGATTTTAATCACTTCGAGAGGTTCAAGTTTTTCACCAAGCGCATCAAGGGTGGCAAGCACAGTCGCATTTGCCGCGGCACTTGAGCTCTTAAGCCCGCTTGCTATCGGTATCTGGCTTTTTGTTGCCACTTTGGCGCCGGATTTTGAGCCAAAGCGCATAAGTGTGAGTTCAACACAGCGCTCTATAAGGGTTGTGTCCCCACCTTCCTCTATGTAACCGATTATTTTCTGATTATCTGTAAGTATGACCTCGGCTTCAGTCTTCAGTTCTATACCAAAAGCAGCGCCCTTCCATGTGGAAATCGCGTTGATTATTGTTCCTGCACCGTACGCATAGGCGTATCCTGCTTGCTTCATATATTCATAATCTCCATTTTCACTGTTGTAAATACAGGCCCTCTTGTATCTATCTTTTTCTTCAATCCTGTGATATACCGCTGCGCTATCGGCTCTATCCGGATATTGATCTCGGATGGCACTTTTATGATCCTGGCTCTTGTTTCAGAGCCTGTGCCATTCTTCACGGAATCTTCTATCTCTTTTGCACAGCGCGCCGCGAATGCATCAATATATCTTATCCCGGTGCTCACACCATTCTTGAATGCCTCATCCCATTTTGGGATCCTGGGCAATCCAAGGATATCGTTCCTGTAAGAAATCACTTCATTCATTGCTGCCGGTCCGCAAAGCCTGGTATTCTCCTCAGGCTCAATGACCTTGACCAGGATCTTCTTTCCGGACAACTCTCCTTCCCATGCCGTAAACTCGCACGGGCTTAGTGTGTTCCCGTACTGCTCGCACGTCCTGACGATTGCTGTTTGTATCACTTTTCCGGTTTCTGTCAACGGGGCATCTTCAACATATACCATTGCTGCTATTTCGCTATCAGACATCACCCAGCTTGTCCTGTACTGGAACTGCGGATATGTCATGGCTCGCACGTCAGTAGAATCGTGCAGTATCATTGCGAGACGTTCCACACCCATTCCAAGATTCATCACAGGATATGGGATATTGTACTGCGCCAGGGCAGTTGGCGAATATATCCCGAAAGTTGCTACTTCAACCCAGCCATCCTTGTATTTTGTCTTTGAACCCACAAGTCTTGGATGATAGGCAAAAACCTCTGTTTGTGTATCGGGTACATAATACTTGCTACGCTTTTCATCAGGCCTGAAAGTGAAATTTGAAAAACCGAATTGGGAAAGAAGGCCGCAAGCCACTGCTTTTCCATCTTCCACGCTTACGTTCTCATCCATCATAACGCATGATGCGGAATAATAAGCCATGAGGCGCGTGGCATCTTCAGCCTGCTCGCGCCGGAATACCCTGTCCACCGAAAAAAGCTTAAGAGGTACTTTACGGTAATCGCCCATCTCGCCCAGGCTTATGAACCAGCCTGAGGTCATGTGACTGCGAAGCGTATTCTGCGAGGAAACCGGAACAAGCGCCTTGAATTCAGGGAACACATGATCTATCATCACTGCAACCCTGGAATCCGGGACTCTTAATCCCGCTGCCATTTCAGGAACAAGGTCATCTCCTTCTATCTCACCTTTTTTGTATGAGTGAAGAATGAGTCTTATCTTTTCCACACCTTCATCACCGATGTCTCCCAGGATATTTTTCATCTCAACGATCCTTTCATCCGATATTCCCACATTGGGTCTTGGAAGCCCGCCTATGTAAAAACACCTGTCAAGTACGGCAAGGGCTTCATATCCGAACTGTTTATGGATATCCCTGTCTTCCACTATTATCGGGTTCATGAATTCTTCAAATCCCATTCTCATATAGGCTTCACGCAGGCGCTGTATGGTATCAAAGACAGGATGGGATTTACCGTATTTTATCGAGGTACGCGGATATTTTTCATTGATCCCCGGGTTTGGAACATATTTTTTCCCATCGTTCCATGCGGCATCAAAATCTCTTTTTGTTGCTTCTTTTATCTCATCGGGATTAAATTTCATGAATGCATGTCTCCAAAAATTAAAAATATTATACCTATTAATATGATTCGAACTTTGTTACCATTACTTACCATTTGAAGTCCTCTTTATTTTCTTTATTAAAACCGTAAATACATTCCGCTATGACTGAATCAATTTTTGATTCTAAATCAAGGATTTTTATATTAGTTATCCGAAATATCCCAATAACATAATAAAAAAACATAACTAAAATTATAAATATAACATAATATTTATTTAGCCCAGGCCATCTCCATTCATACCACAAAGAAAATTCAAATTCATGTAAAGTAATATGCAGTATTTCGACGATTAACAGTATAGGTAAAACCGGTTTTATCCATTCAACCCATTTTAATCTATCATAACCTTTTTTAAATTCCTTAAAATATTTGTTTATTTTAATGGCTGCTTCTTCATGTTCTTTTCTATCTATTTTCTTATCCCTCTCTGCTCTGTCTAAATCAGATAGCGATCTATTGTACAAGGTTGTAAAATCAATTTTTCGGTTTGTTGAGGACTCCATTTCAAATAAGAAAACTGCTAATGCAATAATTACACTTATCAATTCAACATTCATGAATATTATTTCCTACTAATTTTATCAAATATCATACATTTATCTTCCAAATAATATCTGTTAAATAAAGGGAGAAAAATTCAGATGGCACATCAATTAATCTGCGTTCATCTGCGTTTATCTGCGGTTTGAAATATTTCATAATCAACCCATGGTCGAGGTTTTTAAGAACCCGCCTCTCATCATCATATCTACCAGCACAAGCGCCACCATTGCTTCCGCCACAGGAACTATTCGCGGCGGGATGGATGGGTCATGACGGCCTGTTATCTTTATTCGTGTATCTGTCATTGAGCTAAGGTCAACTGTGCGCTGTTCTCTTGATATTGAGGGCGTGGGCTTAACTGCTATCCTGCAAACGATAGGTTCACCGTTGCTGATACCTCCGAGAATTCCTCCTGCATTATTTGTAAGGGGCTTTGGCTTTCCATCCCTTATCGCCAGAGGATCATTCATCTGGCTGCCCTTTATAATAGAACTTTTAAATCCCAGGCCTATTTCTACGCCTTTCACAGCGCCGATGCTCATTAATCCCTTTGCAAGTTCAGCGCTGAGTTTATCGAAAACCGGCTCACCTACCCCGGCAGGGACTCCGATGCCTATCACTTCCACTATTCCTCCCACACTATCCCCCTGGCTTCTAGCAGCGTGTATCATTGCTTCCATTTGCAGGGCTGCATCCGGATCAGCGCACCTTACGGGGTTTTTTTCCGTGTTATTGCGGATATGTTCGATATCCATGCAATTTGCCCGGATACCTCCGAGTTCAATTACATGACCTAACACATCTATGCCGTTCATGCCAAGTATCTTCTTTGCAATTGCACCTGCTGCGACACGTCCTATTGTTTCACGCGCGGATGACCTGCCACCTCCGCGCCAGTCGCGAAAGCCGTATTTTAATCCATATGTCAGATCCGCATGTCCGGGGCGGGGAGTGTCGCGAAGGGCTTCGTATTTACTCGAATCAATATCATTATTTCTCACAAGTATTGAGATCGGCGCACCTGTGGTCTTTCCTGAAAACAGCCCTGACAATATCTCTGCTTTATCATCTTCTTTACGGGGTGTTGTTATATCGCTTTGTCCTGGACGCCTGCGATTCAATTCCTTCCGGATTTCAGATCCGTCAAGCAATAGACCGGCAGGGCAGCCGTCAACCACAACACCAACGGCAGGGCCGTGGCTCTCACCCCAGGTCGTTATCCGAAAAAGTGTTCCAAAGGTATTTCCAGACATGCGCTTTAATTTAGTATTATTGCTTATATAACTGCTTGGATATGATAGATATTTTCATTGATGCCGAAAAATGCACCGGATGCGGGGAATGCATAAGGGTTTGCCCGAAAGGGCCAAGAATATACAGACTTGTTAAGAAAAATGGAAAGTTGGTGTCTGAAGTCCTGGATAAGAGTTTCTGCATCGGTTGCACAACGTGTGTAGCTTCTTGCAGGCCAAAGGCTATAAGACTCGAACGCGGCTGGTGAATACAAAAAAAGCTAAGTACGGCCTGAACAGTGTTAGCCTGATGCTCTCACTAACCTTGACAGGCATGGAATTGAAAAATCCACTCATTCTTGCGGCGGGGGTCATGGGAACGACAGGTGGATCGCTCAAGAGAATTGCAGACAATGGAGCAGGCGCGGTCGTTACAAAATCACTTGGGATCGAACCCTCAGGCGGACATTCCAATCCGAGTATGGTTGAAGTGGATTGCGGTTACCTGAATGCCATGGGTCTTCCCAATCCTTCTTATAAGAATTTCCAGCAGGAAATTGATATTCCAAGGGCGCAAGTTCCTGTGATCGCAAGTATTTTCGGGGGATGCGCTCTTGATTTTTCCGAAATTGCGGGGATACTGGATGTTGATGCATTTGAGTTGAACGTTAGCTGTCCGCATGCCCATGGTTATGGTGCATATATCGGTACGGACCCGGATCTTGTTGAAGATATTACAAAGGCAGTAAAAGCTGCAACTGATGCGCCCGTATGGGTAAAACTCACACCAAACGTCACTGATATAACACGTATAGGATTGGCTGCCCAGCGCGGCGGGGCAGATGCGGTGGTTGCGATAAATACTGTGCGCGGGATGGCAATAGATATCGATAGTGGTTATCCTGTACTGGGAAACAGGTTCGGGGGGCTGTCAGGCCGCGCAATCAAGCCAGTTGCGATAAAATGCGTATATGATCTTTATGATGCCCTTAAGATACCTGTGATAGGAGTGGGCGGAATATCCGATTGGAAAGATGCAATTGAGTTTATCATGGCAGGGGCCAGGGGGATCGAAGTAGGCTCTGCTGTCGGGAACAACATCAATGTTTTTAAGGATATTTCCCTGGGTATGGAAGCTTTTCTTGTGGAAAAAGAATGGACGCTTGATGATATATATGGGATGGCGCACAAGTTATGAAACCTGTGAATGTCGTAATAACAAAGATAGTGGAAGAAACCCCAAGTATCAGGACTTTTTTCTTTAATCTTTCTTTTGAATCGGAGCCCGGCCAGTTCGTCATGGCCTGGATACGAGGGGTGGATGAAATCCCGATGGCGCTTTCCCGTGATAATGCGATAACGGTCCAGAAGGTAGGGCCTGCTACTACTTCATTGTTCAAACTGCGTGAAGGTGACTCTATGGGCATCCGCGGGCCTTTTGGAAACGGTTTCCGGATCAAAGGTAATAATATTTTACTGGTAGCGGGGGGTGTCGGAGCAGCCCCTCTGTCGCCTCTTGCTGAAAAAGCACGTTTGCAGGGATTAAAGGTCACAACACTTCTTGGCGCGAAGACAAAAGAAGAACTTGTATTCCGGGAACGCTTTGAAGCGGCAGGAAAGGTTATGGTGGCAACAGATGACGGCACCGCTGGAAAACACGGATATGTTACCCAATTAATAGACGGTGAAGACTACGGCCAGATATATTGCTGTGGTCCGGAAATTATGATGAAAAAAGTCCTGGATACAGTCCGGCCCGAAAAATCCCAATTCAGCCTTCATCGCTATATCAAATGCGGCATTGGGATTTGCGGGGCATGCTGTATGGATGGCCTGCGGGTATGTAAGGACGGGCCTGTGTTCACAGGAGAAATTTTAAAGAGGAGCGAGTTTGGGCTCTACAGGAGAAACGAATGCGGAGAGAAAGTGAAGATCCAGTGATTCAAATCTTCATGTCATCTGAATATATCACTCTTTTTGATTCATAAGAAACTCATCCAGACTTTCATGCTTGAAACTCGTTATAGAATTATGTTCATCGACCCGGACTTTCCTCCAGTGAGGAAGCTTATTCCTGTCATATTCACCATTTGAGTCTTTCGTTTTATCGAGTTCACCGGGAGGTCCGCAGGCAGCGCTTTGCACGATAACAGGTTTATTTTTGTCAAAACCAGGAAATTTCTCAGGATCACTGTAGGTATCATGATATATTCTTATTTTGTTTTCCTCAGGATCTGTTTCATCAATACCAAGCCTGAATTCCACAGCCATGTGAGAATGTCCCGAGAGTACCAGGTCTACCTTCTCCGGATCGTGATCCAGGGGACGTGAATTCTTGTTTCTATGAGGATTTTCACGATAACCCATGCACATGAAGAAGAATTGACTCAGGTAATGGTTTACTGTGCCATAGGTGAGGTCGAGGCATTTATCTTTATTTTTTCTCTTATATCCTAATTTTTGCGGGATATAGTCGATAATCTTCATTATCATTTCAGGTATCATTCCCGGTTCTTTTTCTTCTTCTATAAATGTCCTGGGACTTGCATTTTCTTCTTTCAATTTGCTTTCACGCAGTTCCTCCAATTTACTGTGGTAATGAAAATCATAGTTCACAGGTGGCGCATGAAGGCAGACGAAGGTTCTACCTTTCCCAGCTATACGCTTTTTGTGGCTGACCGCAGAAAGGACCTTCTCCAGCCATATGATCTGTTCCCAATTATAGCACGACTGCCTGTCATCGAAAGCCATGGAATCAGGAGAGGAACCTATGAAGTTATCCTGCATGCTGAGTTTCTTCAAGTATTTCGGATCTACTTTCTCCCTGAGATTTTCAGCCCGCAGAGCCGCTACATCCGCGCCGGTATCCATCAAAACAAAATGATTATTCCCAAAACTGAAAGCATAGTCAAAATAAGGATTTATATGCTTGAAATAATAATGCAGTGATTTTGCTTCTGCATGAATAGGATTATCCACCATCAGGTCGATCAATGGTTTCAACATACGCTCGGCTATCCAATTCAGTGTGTAAGGGAATGCTGCCAATGCCACAAAAATAATTAAAGCCAAGAATATGTTTTCATAATCCAAAAATTTATACGCACTTATTAAGCCCACAAGACCGGTTGCAATGGAATTTATCTTTAAATTATCACTGAAGTATTTAAATACATTTGCTACAAAGATAAATATTTTATCCTGCCAATTCATTCCTTCCTGGTTCAACCTATTTAAAGATTTTACCATTATTGCGTCTGCCAGTTTCTTACGATCATCCCCGGGATATTCAGAAGAATCAAAGGCTTTATAATTGTACTTCTTTGCTTCCTCTTCAGTCAGGCCATATTCTTCATTTTTTCCAGCCTGGAGAGTTCTGGAAAATAGTCGCAATGGAAGCAATCCATAAGGATGCAGGCGCCAATCATGGTTCCCGGTAGTTGTAAATATTGCAATTTTTAATCCCGGATTGGCAGTTTCTTCATTATCCTCATTTTGCAGCCGAAAACTTCTGGATGTCTCCGGAGATTGCCCGGTCACTATATTTAAGAATACTTTCCAGTTGTTCTCTGAAGGATTGACGGATTCATTCCAGCCCAATCCTGAAAAATCTACTATATCTCCTGTAATTACAATAAAATCCAGTTCACCTCTCTGTGCCATATTATTTGCCACATAAATAAACTTACGAAGATTATCATTGAAGTTGATAAATCTCTCTGTGATCTGTTTTCTGCTCCGTATCCCTTTTTCACCGTTTTTTAACACCTCTCCTAAAATATCATCGTTCCTTTGTGAAACATGAAGATCGGTCAAATGGATGAAATTTAAGCACTTTCCGGAGGTCTCAATAAATTGAACTGCATGATAATTTATTTTCTTATGCGATGTTTTATCAGTAAAAACAAGATCGTAGAGTGTCGGTAGCGATTTTCCATTCACTCCCTTGTTCAGGAAAGTTCCATATTCCGGTTCTTTCCCATCTGCTTTAATTACTGCTTTGATAAGAAAATATTTTGTCCCTTCTCCCAATATGTTATAGTGAACTTCACTGTTTATTAACAGTTGCGTATCTTCCAGATTGGAAAAATCGAATAGCTGGCCCCAACCGGTTATTTCAGTGATCTCATTCTCAATGTCCAGTGGGATATCTTTGGGGAAATCTTCCGGATAGGATGAGACAAGTTTAAAAGCCCCGGCAAACAGTTCCCGGGTGGGGCATGTGAGTTCTCCATATTGACCTGCAAGAATTATATTGATGGAAACTCTTTCATCTACCGAAATAAGCTTAGGACAGCCTAAATTTGGACTTAGTATTAATGGAAATTCTTCTTTTTCCGTGTTTCCACCTAATGGCAAAATTACTATTTCGTATTTATATCTTGTTGTTTGATTTGCGGGTTGGAGAGTCCTGGATCTTTCGTACCTCAAAAAGTAGAAATACCATGAAAAATAATTATATATCTGTGGGGAAAATGCCAAAACTCGTAATTATCTATGGTACCGGGTCTCATAATACAGAGAAGATGGCAGAAGCAATAGAAGAAGGCGCAAGAGCGCAAGGCATTGAAACTATACTGAAAAATGTATCATCTGCCGATAAGAGCGACCTCTATGATGCTGACGCCATTGCGATTGGTTCGCCAAATTACAGGGATTTGATGATGCCATCTGTGCAAAAATTCCTTAATGGACTGGCCGATGTAAACCTTTCCGGGAAAATCGGCCTTGCCTTCGGATCTTATGGATGGGGTCTTGAAGCCATAAAGGCTATCAAAAAACAGTTGATATCATACGGGGTTGAGATGATAAATGATCTTTGTATAAAAAGAATGCCGGGGGAAGAGGAGCTTGAGATATGCAGGAGTGTTGGCTCGATTCTTGCCAGTAAGATCAATGATAAGGAGGTAAAATGTGCAGCGTTGGTGATTCGTTCGGCGTAGAACTAGAAGGCGGAATGGAACCGCATTTATATGTGTGCAATCACTGCAGTAAGACATTCAAAGGCATTGGCGCCAATTTGAAATGCCCGAAATGCTTTTCGAATGATGTAAAATGCATTGAATAATTTCATTTTGGCCTGTAATATTCCCATTTACCAAGTGCCTGGTCCAATTCCGTATTTTTTCCTGCAAATTCATCAAGTCCGATACCATCCATTGTGGCTTCTATTGCCTGCATCACTGCTTTTGCACCCGCTCTTGTTCCTTTCGGGTGGCCGTGAATGCCGCCGCTTACAAGCAGGATACAGTCATTTCCCAGTATGCTCATTACGGATGGTATCAGTCCCGGATGAAGACCACCCGAAGAGACCGGGAACGCCGGTTTTATTGTGCCCCAGTCCTGGGAAAGAAAATCCCCGGCTGGAATCCGGGGATCCCGCAGTACTTTTGCGATCTGTATGACCTCTTTTTTGCTTCCCACAAGTTTTCCAATAGCAGTACCCGAGTGAATTTCATCGACTCCGATTAACCGCATAAGTTTGGCAAGGAAATACATAGACAAACCATGTCTTGGATTCCTGTCAAAAGCCGCGTGCATCGCACGATGGGCATGTATGGCCAATCCAAGGTCGCCGCACTCCTCGCGCATTGTCTGTACTGAAGCTGTTCCGCATGTGACAACATCGATCATGGCAAATCTCCAGCCAGCATCATGCAGTAATTTTGCCTTTCGGATCATTTCTCTTGTTTCCCCTGTGATATTTAATAGGGCATCTTTCTGTTCACCCGTTTCCTTTTCTGCCTTATCCCGCAGTTTTGCCATCCTGGAAAGCCTGTCTTCAAAACGGTTAAAAGACGTGGAGGTCAGGTTCTCATCATCCTTTACAAGGTCAAATCCACCCATCCAGGTTTCGTATGCAACATCGGCGTGTTCTGCTGCACTGAACCCTATCTTGGGTTTTGGCACTGCACCTGTGATGGGGCGTTCTTTGATTTTCAATAATGATCTTATTCCCTCTATACCGTAATTTGGTCCTTTGAAAGGCCTGATGTATCGTGCCGGAAAGGATGCATCCAGAAGCCTGAGGTTTCGAAGAGCTTTCATCCCGAAGATATTGCCGGCTATCCCGCTCAGGAGTTGTGGGGCATTTCCCGGTTCCCACAGGTCTGCAGGATAAGCGATCTTTACATATCTCCCATTTAATTCAAAAGCGCGGGCTTTGATCTTTTCAACCATTGCCGGCACATCATGAAGTGTAGTCCAGGTGCCAGCAGAGCTCTCGGACGCTATCCTTCCGATCGCTTCCCTTTCAGTAATTCCTTTTGCCGGTTCAAAATAATATAAACAGACCAGATCATCTTTTGCAGGTTCATAATCAAAATCCACGAATTCATTGTACCAATCGATTTTACCGGTCATTCAATCACCATTCTCTTCTATTATTTCAGGATTAAAAGATTTAACTGTCGATTCAGGAAATAACCGCATCCAGAAGTTCAGGTTAACATGAAAAAAAATAAAAAAATAAATTTACACCATTATTTTTTTGGTGCTGGTTTTGTATTTCCCTTGGATTTCTTTTTCTCCTTATTTGACATTAGTTTGTTCGCCTCCTGACCCATCATGGTCATTGTTATTATGATTATAACCATATTAACTTTTCTATGTAGATTATGACCCGGTTTGAAAAGAGATATTTCATAATCTCTTTGCTTCATTATTGGCTTTTATCGCTTCATCATACTTTCCTGATTGATTTGAATAAACACCCTCATTATACCATTCATCGGCAGTTTTTGCCTCCACTAATGGCATAAAAGAAAATAAAATCAACATATTATAAAACTATTTATTTCATTCATTCTTAATCTTTCCTTCCCGTTACTTTTTCAAGGAAATCCATTTTTACCACCTATTTATTGTTAAACTTATTATGAAAATGATTATGGAAGTTGAGTTTCACTTTTCCTGTTCTCTAATCCAGGTTAAAGCATCCTGATAGTTGCCCCTTTGTTTCTTGACTTTGTTCTGAAAATCTCCCCTTTCCCTCCAAGGAGATCCCTGGCAATCTTCTCAAGGTTTTTCATATCCTCCCCGAAGGCATACACAGTTGGCCCAAATGAGCTCATTCCGGCACCATGTGCGCCGCCATCTCTTAAAGCACGCATCAACTCCTTTGAACCCGGCTGCAGTTCAACTTCCCGTTTCTTAAATCCCACTTCCTGTATCGCATTGATACTTTTCCCGAATGTAACGATGTCCTTCTCGAAAACTGAGGGAAGAAGCTGCATCAGGATCACGTGGGATAGCGATTCAATTTCACGTAACGGTATAGGGCATTTTTCCTGGAATATATTTACTTCATTTTTTTGTGATGCGCCTTTTTGTTCCGGTACAGCCAGTAAAATATCCCAATCCGGGAAATCACTTCTCAATAAAACAGGTGCAGGAGGAAGCTTACTTGCTGCTGAGGGAAGAAATGCTTTTTTTTCGCTGAACTTATGACCCCCGTCAAGGATGAAGCCGCCTTTATCAAAAGCTGCAACCCCAATGCCGCTTGTTCCTCCTCGTCCCACTTTTACCGCGATTTCATGAACATCCAGGCCAAGGCCATATAATTCATTTACGGCCATGCCTGCCGCAAGAGCTGCCTGGGTGCCGGAACCTAAACCAATATGCGATGGGTAATCTTCCTCGATGGAGATCTGTATCCCTTCGCCATCAGGAAGCAGAGCCTTCACGCTATTTACCATGCGATCAATATGCTCGCTGCAGCCTGTTATCTCAACAATATCATATTTTTTGCCTTTTATTTTGATGGCAGGATTATCAAGAGTTATTCCAATGCTGCCATCAACACGCCCGATGCTTGCATTCAAATCGATAAGGGTTAAATGCAGGCGAGAGGGAGTTGTGATTTTGAGCATATCCAAGTTAATGAACGATCTTCATAATGTCCATTTCAAGAATATCCTCAGCGCCAAGAGCCTTCAGTTGAGGTATAAGAATATTGATCTCGCTCTTGCTTACTACGGTCTGGACCGCATAATAATCCGATTTATAAAGTTTGGAGACCGTAGGCCTTTTCATTGCGGGAAGACCGCTAACTACAGCGTCAAGTTTGTTTTCAGGGACGTTCATGACGATAAACACTTTACCTCTCGCTTCAAGTACCGCCTGCAAAAGGATCTTTATCTCTTCTATCTCTTTTCGTTTCACAGGGTCATTCATTGATTTCTTATTGGCAATGAGTTTTGTATTGGATTCGAGGATGATATCAACGATTTTCAATCCATTCTTGCGCAGTGTAGAGCCTGTTTCGGTCAAATCTACAATTACATCCACAAGCTCAGGGACTTTTGCCTCAGTTGCTCCGTAGGAATAACGAAGGTCAACAGCTATCCCCAGCTTAGCAAAAAATTTCTTAGTCAGATTCGGGTATTCGGTCGAAATCCTGCTTCCCGGTTTTATATCCTTTGCGCTTTTAATGTCTTTTTCATTCGGGACTGCGATCACTATCTTAACAATACCTTCGCCCATCTTGCTATAGAACATATCGGCAATTTCCACAACATCGGAATCGGATTCGATAACCCAGTCCTTTCCGGATATGCCCAGGTCAAAATAGCCTTCTTCAACGTATTTGGGAATTTCCTGGGGTCTGAGTATCTTTACCTTTCTTATCCTGGGGTCTTTTACTGTGGGATTATACTCACGGTCTGTCTTGCGTATCTCAAGGTCTGCCTGCTTAAATAATAGGAGAGTCTGTTCTTCAAGACTTCCCTTTGGGAGAGCGATATCTAACATAATAATTCGGTTTCCTAAATGGATTCACGGATTAAAAGCTTTGCTGACTTTCTTACTCTTCCCGGGCAGTCTGGTCTTATTGAAGATCACTTCAAGAATTCCGTTGTTGTATGTGGTTTTGATCCCGGTTTTATTGACTCTTGCGGGTAACTCTATCAATTCATTTACTGCTCTTTCAGGATTATTTGCTGTGATCTCAAGAGCATTTCCCGAACACGTGAGCATTATGTCTCCGGGTTCGATTCCTGGAAGTCCTATTACAACATGTATGTTTTTATTTGTTTCAAGTATATCCACGGGAGTTTTATCTTTTCTTCTTATAAAAATATCTACCGGATTAGTAGCATGAACCGGCATAATGTTTACTGATACGGAGATGTTTACCGGCTTCTTTTCCGTGAAATCTATCTCATCCATAATATTATTCAATGTTTCTTCTAATTTTTCAAGGAATTCCTCGAAATCATTTCTTTTTTTCATGTTCTAATCTTCTTCATTTCCTGTTCTTATTGATAGCTTTTGTGATGTCAGCCATTTCCTCATACTCTTTTTGATCCCATTGAGTGGGTCTTACCATGGTGAAAGCTTTCTCAAAATGCTCCTCCCGGATCCTGACATTTGAAACCTCTTTTTTAACTGTTTCCCTGTCCATTCCGGGTTTTATCCAGTCGCGAAGAGCGATTATGGCAGCTTCATGGCATATTGCTTCGATATCTGCGCCTACATACCCCTGTGTCTTTTTAGCGAGCTCTTTTATATCAATCCCTGAGGCAAGGGGTTTTCCTTTAAGATGGATATTGAATATGATTTCCCGCTCCTTCAGGTCAGGCGGACGGATATAGATGAACCTCTCCAGCCTTCCCGGACGAAGCAGCGCAGGGTCCACCATATCCGGGCGGTTTGTTGCCGCAACAACCACCACGTTCTTGAGTTCTTCAAGCCCATCGATCTCGGTCAATATCTGGCTCACCATTCTCTCCGTAACCCCTGAATCAAATGCAGTTCCGCGTGTTGGTACCATGGAGTCTATCTCATCAAAAAATATTATTGTGGGCGCAGCCTGTCTTGCCTTCCTGAATGTTTCCCTTATTGCTTTCTCCGATTCCCCAATATATTTACTTAGTAGTTCAGGTCCTTTTATACTTATAAAATTTGCTTCACTTTCTGTAGCTATCGCCTTTGCAAGCATGGTCTTACCCGTTCCCGGGGGACCAAAAAGAAGCACGCCTCTCGGAGGTCTTGTATTAATTGCGTCAAAAGCTTCAGGAAATTTGAGGGGCCATTCGACAGCTTCTATGAGTTCCTGCTTGACTGATTCCAATCCACCTATTTCGGTCCACCTGACCGCGGGAACTTCGATGAAGACCTCGCGAAGGGCAGAGGGTTCGATATTCTGGAGCGCGTTCTGGAAATCCTCCCTTGTCACGAATATTTGTTCCATTACTTCCGCGGGGATCTCTTCTTCGATATTGATCTTCGGAAGCATCCTCCGGATAGCGTGCATTGCCGCTTCCTTGCACAGCGATGACAGGTCAGCACCTACAAAACCATGCGTCATATCGGCGATCTCGCGCAACCCTTTATCTTCTGACATATCCTCAGCAAGCGGCATGCCTCTGGTGTGGATCTGGAGTACATCGAAGCGTCCCAGCCGGTCCGGGATGCCTATTTCGATCTCACGGTCAAACCGCCCGCCACGTCTCAAAGCCGCATCGACCGCATTTGGCCTGTTCGTAGCGGCAATGACTATCACCTGGCCGCGTTTTTTCAGGCCATCCATTAAGGACAAAAGTTGTGCGACCACACGCCGCTCGACTTCCCCTGTGACTTCTTCCCGTTTAGGGGCGATACTGTCTATCTCGTCTATGAAAATGATAGTTGGGGCGTTCTTTTCTGCTTCTTCGAATATCTCGCGGATGTGCTTCTCGGATTCCCCATAAAATTTACTCATTATCTCAGGGCCGCTTATGGAAACAAAATTCGCATCCGTCTCATTGGCCACTGCTTTGGCGATCATGGTCTTGCCTGTCCCCGGCGGCCCATGAAGCATAACACCTTTTGGTGGCTCGATACCCAGTTTCTCGAAAAGTTCAGGATGCCGCAGAGGTAGTTCGATCATCTCCCTGATAAGGCCAATCTCGCGCCGCAGGCCCCCTATATCTTCATAGGTAAGATGCGTCTGGCGCACTTCCAGTTCTTCTATGACCTCTTCTTTTACGACAAGACTTGTGGTCCTTGATACGATAACCGGGCTCTGAGGCTGTGTTGATATAACAATGAAGGACAAAGGATTGCTAACGGTCTCAACGCGCAGGCGCTGTCCTTTTGTGACGGGTCTGCCTTCAAGAAGCCGGATAAGGTATGCAGGCCCCCCTACAAGGCGGATCTGCTCGGTCGGGGCAAGGACAACTCTCTTTGCGATCTGCGGTGTGGATTTCTGGAGATATATTTTATCATCTATCCCCACACGCGCATTTCCTCTTATGTTCCCGTCTATCCTGATCAAATCCATCCCGGTGTCCTCAGGATAACCAGGTCCTGCGATTGCACATGCTTTTTCTTTGCCCACGACCATAATAATATCTCCGCTTAAGATACCCATTTGTTCCATGATGTCGCGATCAATTCGTGCAATATCCCTTCCCACGTCCCTGTGATGGGCTTCGGCAACCCGCAGCATTATTCTATCGTCCATGGTCATTCCTGATTATGTTTTGGTCGTGATAATACTTAAAACCCGATGTGAAGAAAAGAATACGATCGTGTGATTTCCTGTTTTAATATCTGGGACATCTTGCTTTCGCGATCAAAACGGAAATTCCCCTGTTTTTCATTTTAGTTTCCAATAAGCTTTTTATAATAGTTTGGTTTGTGGGATCCACAATAGCAGTATCCTTGATATAATAATTCAAAAGCCCTGTCAGGTCCGGGACTTTCTGCCCTCCGGTCATGGCTGCCACTTCATTCTGAAGTACGACCACGAGGACTTCATGTTCATTGTGGACTGCATTGATAAGAGCAGGGATCCCTGAATGGGCAAGGCCATAATCACCGATTATCGCTATGCCTTTCCTGTTAAATCCGCAGGCAGTGCTTATGGATGAGCCAAGTGAAAATGCAGCGTCAATTAATGAAAATGGCGGCGACGAGGTCATGATGGAGCATCCAAGATCGCCTGCCACCGGGACATCCAGCCCTTTTATTGCCAGATACATGGGCAGATAGGGGCAGTCTTCGCAAATGGGCCTGGCACCTCGTTTTTCTATGGTCTGCGGCACTACGTCCGGTTTTACAGCATCAATATCGATATTATCAAGAGCTTTTTGGATATCCCAGGCTTCTATTTGGCCATAGGGCATATGTCCTGTGAGTTTTCCCAGTACTCTTTTTGAAAACTGTCTTTCGATAACCGGTTCTGTTTCTTCTACAATAAGGACTTTTGAATGCACTTTTATGAAATTGTCAATAATTTCGATCGGCAATGGATTGACGATCGCAAGACTGAGGTGGGAAACGTCACAGGGCATCAAGGAATCAACAAGTGATGATGGAAAACCCGATGAGATTATTCCAGTATCGCCTCTTTTTTCACACTTGTTCAATTTTGAGGTCCCGGCGTACCTGCACATATATGGATAGGACTGGGCATGGAATCGCTGGTGTTTCCCCAGCATTGTAAGAAGCCAGATATTTTTGTCAATTTTTTTTGTCGTGATCTTTTCAGTTATCCTTTCTATTTCGCCAGTGCTTTTTAATAACCTGTCAGTAAGCCTGATTATTACCGGGGTTCTTACTGTTTCTGATAACTGGAATGCTTCCATCACACAACGATATGCATTTTTGGGTGTTCCCGGATCAAATACAGGTACCTCTGCGATCGATCCGTAAAAACGTGAATCCTGTTCATTCTGTGATTTTTCGATACCGGGGTCATCTCCAGCAAAAATCACAACCCCTGCACCGATCGTATGCGTCGCTGAAGTCACAAGAGGGTCTGAAAGGATATTCATGCCAACATGTTTTGTAATGACGATACTTCGGCTTCCGCATACTGATGAGCCAAGCGCCATTTCAAGTGCGACTTTTTCGTTAACAGACCACTCGTGCTTGATATTATCCCCGATCGCTTCCATGATTTCTGTTATGGGATAACCCGGAACGCCTGTAGCTTTCTCCACGCCGCTGTCGATAATGCCGCTAACTACTGCATCAAGCCCATTCATAAAAATACCGATTCGTCATTTCGTGAAAACCAGGGAAGGGCTGCAAGGGCGCCAATAATTCCTTTTCCATCAATGCATATTTCAACATGATTTTGAGCGGCTGTTTTGCTGGTTAATTCTTTTGTTATCATTTTACTTCTGCAAAGCCTGCTGTACTCCATGAGGGCAGATGCGTCAAAATCAGATAAAGCGACCATCCCGGTCTCGGAGGATACGCTGTATTCAAGTAGTCCTTCTCTAACTGTTGCAAGTAATTCTTCCTTAGCCCCTTTTATACATGCAAATTCAAGCACAGTCGCCACGCAGTTCTGGGTCCTATCAGGGACAGGAAAAAGCTGGACGAGCGTATGGGAAATATATTTATGTTCAATGGAATCAACCGCAACTGCGATATTATGGGCAAGCGTCCAGGTCGCTCCTACTTCTTTTGAATCTGTATTATCGATGCCTACCAGGACTCTTTCCCTTCGAGGGACAACGATCTTGCCGCTTGCGCGTTTTCCCCCTCCCGACTCTGAAATATCACAGCGAAGAACGCCGCTGGCATATGCCCTGCAGGTTGTCGCCCCGACGCCTCCGCCACCGAGGCCGCTGTAGGTTATCTCTATCTCATCATCATTCACTATAACAGATTCAATCCCCGCAGCGGCTGTTGATGATTGCAGCGTGAGGTTTGACCTTCCCACTTTTATAAGGTAGCGCATCATGTCCCCCATCGCGCGGCTCTTGATAACAAGAGGGCTTTTGGAATAATGATACAGTGCCCAGGCCGATCCGCCATAGCAATTGGAATGTTCCATCAGTTCTACGAATTCATTCTTGCGGTCGGCAATTGCGTAAATACCTTTATAAGGAATATTATAGGGATCTTGAAGATGCATAATCATTGGTTTTAAGTATTCTATGTGATATATGAGTTATGGGTATAATTAAATGATATCTAAAATCCTATGTGTCTTTTTACTGCTCCTGACTATAAATAACGTTCACGCACTTGAAGATGGTGTTTCTGTTCCCCTTGTTGCCGATAGAAGCACGGGGGGCGGGGAAGAAGGTGTCCTTCTTGGGGCGCAGGTTATAGTCACAAACGGCACAGGACATGTATTTGTGGACACGAATCCCTACACCCAGGTTGACCTTCAAGGCTCGGCAAGACTTGCAGCAATGGTGGCTTCTGATGTCCTGGGGATCGATGAAAAATTATATGATTTCTATTATATTATCGATATAAGTTCACCTATCATCGGAGGACCCTCAGCAGGAGGAGCCCTGACACTTGCCACGATCGCTGCCATAAATAAATGGCCCCTGAAACCCGGAGTCGTAATGACAGGAATGATAAATCCTGACGGGTCAATAGGACCGGTGGGCGGGATACCTTTCAAGCTTGAGGCGGCAGCGGCAAAAAATGCCACGCTTTTCCTGATACCCGAAGGCCAGAGTAACGTAACAGTGATAAATACCTCCACTCGTTCAAGGGGCGCCCTTATAATCACCGGTGAAACAGAGGAAACCGTTGATGTTGTTGAGCTCGGCAAAAAACTGAATGTCACAGTAAAAGAAGTAAATACGATCCAGGATGTTGTCCTGGCATTTACAGGCCAGGAGATCACAAAACCCGCATATGAGGGGACTATACTGACCACCCAGTACCTGGACCTTCTAAAACCTCTTGCCATGAACCTGAAAAGCGAATCGGGAAATATGTATCGCGAAATGGGATCAACAATACAGGAAAACCAGTTCATACAGACGGCAAAAGACATGCTGGACAGGGCAGATAAGATGTACGATGATAACAAATATTATGCAGCCACTTCCTTGTATTTTAATTCAATGTTCACGATGCGATTTGTAGAGTGGAAGGATGGATATGATAAAACTTCAGATAAAGAACAATATCTTACTGAACTCGAAAAAAAGGTTGATAAACAGATCAATTTTTCCGAAGCCCAGCTTCAAAACTTTACATTATACGGGGTAAGCGATGTGGAAGCAGTAGGGGCAGCCGAATCAAGGATCACCACGGCAAGGATGCGACTGGATGAGGCAAAAAAACAGAATGATACGCAGGAAAAAATATCCTCACTCGCCTTTGCCAATGAGAGGGCGCGCACAGCCCAATGGTGGCTCACGCTTTCAACCCCTGGCGGGAAGATCGTGCCTGAAAATATATTGAAAGACCGCGCAGGCTGGTACCTGAGCCAGGCCCAATCCATCAATACCTATATGATAACGCTTATTTCAGAAACCGGTTCCCATCCGCAGATCACTGGCGGGGCCAGCGATGATATAGCCCAGGCGCAGAATGAAATGGAACGCGGCTACTATTCAGGGGCGATATTTGATTCACTCCAGGCCACGATAAAATCCAGCACTTCGATAGCATTAATGGGTAAAGCCGACGAGCAAAAGAAAATTGATGAGAGTAATGACGCCGCAAAAGCAGCGATAAATGAAGCCAGAAACCTTGGAATTGAACCAACTCTTGCAGTCAGCGCATATGAGTATGGAGAAACCATGACCACTCCTCTTGAGAAGATATCCCAATATTCTTATGCGAAAATGATAGCAAAGACATCAATAGTGCTCGAGTCCCATTCAATCCCCTCTGATCAGATACCCGTCAAACCGGTCATTACCCCGTATGTATCAGAACCATTCAAGATTCCTGAAAGTAATGCCACATCCACAAAAACCGGGACAAAAATTGAAATTCCGGGTTTTGAAGCTATGATGGCTATATCGATATTATTGCTGGCGAGAAGGATTCAAAAGAAATAAAAGTCTCATCAATAACGCCATTAAATATATCCCCAATGCTATCCTAAAAAGTGGTCATGAAGTATATCATAGTCACAGGCGGTGTGATGAGCGGGCTTGGAAAAGGAATAACTGCAGCCTCAATAGGGCGTATCCTGAAAAACAAAGGTTTTAATGTGACGGCTATCAAGATTGACCCTTACATCAATATCGATGCCGGGACAATGAGCCCATACCAGCATGGGGAGGTCTTTGTCCTCAAGGATGGTGGGGAAGTTGACCTTGACCTTGGTAATTATGAACGTTTTCTTGACATAGAACTGACACGTGAACACAATATCACCACAGGCCAGGTGTACCAGACAGTGATCGAGAAAGAAAGGCGCGGCGATTATCTCGGGAAAACAGTACAGATCATTCCCCATGTCACAAATGAGATCAAAGAGCGGATCAGGAAAGTTTCAAAAAAGAGCGGCGCTGAAATTTGTATAATTGAGGTGGGCGGCACGGTGGGCGACATTGAAAGCATGCCTTTTCTTGAATCAGTGAGGCAGATGCATAGCGAAGAAAAGGAAGAGGACATTATTTTTGTGCATGTGACGCTTGTTCCTCTTGATACACAGGGCGAACAGAAAACAAAACCCACGCAGCACTCAGTAAAGGAACTAAGGAGTCTTGGCCTCCAGCCTGATGCTATAGTGGCGCGGTGCAAAGAACCCGTGCTTTTGGACACGAAATCAAAAATTGCGCTCTTTTGCGACGTGCCCGCAAGAGCAGTCGTAAGCGCGCATGATTCCAGCGATATCTATTATGTTCCCACCCTTATGGAAAAGGAGGGCCTGTCTGCTTATTTAATGCAGAAACTTAAGATCAAGGAAAAAGAAGTTTCGTATGTTTGGGAAACATTAATGAAAAAAATGGCTTCCATCGATAGGGAGATCCGGATAGCTGTGGTGGGGAAATATGCGCATCTGGGCGATTCTTATATCAGCATTAACGAAGCGCTAAAACATGCAGGAATAGAATGCGGCTGCCGTGTAAAGGCGGACTGGCTTGATGCTGAGGAATTTGAGAAGAACCCCTCTGATATCGACATGCTCAGGAAATATAACGGTATCCTTGTTCCCGGAGGTTTTGGTGTGCGTGGGACTGAAGGAAAGATCCTGGCCATAAAATTTGCCCGTGAGAACAATATCCCATATCTGGGATTATGTCTTGGAATGCAACTTGCAGTCATCGAGTTTGCCCGGAATGTATTGGGAATAACGGATGCGAATAGCTCGGAGCTTGCAGCCACACAGCATCCTGTTATCGACCTTTTGCCCGAACAGGGGAACGTGACGAATATGGGGGGGACAATGCGGCTTGGGAATTGTGAAGCAACACTTCTGGAAGGTTCCCTTGCAAGCAAATTATACGGATGCTCTACTCTTATGGAACGCCACCGCCACAGGTATGAGGTAAATCCCAAATACATAGAACAGATAGAAGCAAAGGGTATGAAATTCACAGGCAAGAACGACCACAGGATGGAGATAGCAGAGATACCGGGTCATAAGTTCTTCTTTGGTTCCCAGTTCCATCCCGAATTCAGGTCGCGTCCGGGGAAGCCCTCACCGCCGTTTCTGGCATTTGTTAAAGCGGCGATACAGTGATATTTTTGAGGTACTAAAAGTATGTTTTTGTTTTCTGCTATTTGCAATAATTAATGCTTTTAGACATCATCCATGTAGGATTTTCTTTGGCCTGCACTATTTTAAAATGACCGCTGGGATCCACTGTAGTATAAATAATGGACTTGAAAAATGAGTGTGTGCCCCAATATAAGCCGATACATTTTTGGAGACGAATAAATTTTCAAGTTCATCTCTGTTCACTTTGTCTTCATCAAGTGAGTCTCCAATATGTCTTTTACCAGGATATAATGGTTCATGGCCGGTCACAATTGTCCAGTTCTTTGTATTTTGGTTCAGGTCATTTTCTAACCATTTGAAAAGTGTATCCGGAATGAATCCCCCATCACTACCATCGTATTTAAAGCATGAATCATCTTCAATGGTTTCTTGATTTAGCTATCATATAAATATTCGCTCCTTATAGGCACAAAATACTTACCTGTAACACTTCCGGTAATATTTCCTGTCGGCTTCTTGAGAAGTTCAATATCCTGCCATGCAAATGATATTTTACTTTTCATATGATGGTTTTATAATCAAGCAGATAATAATTGATAATGTTGATGAAAGGGAGAATGGCATGAAAGATGATAAAATAAAGATTAAAGAAGAAGTGATGTTCCGGAAGCTTTTTGATTTTGCACCAGATGCCATTATCATTGTTGATAGTGAAGGGCTGATTTTACAGGCAAACACACAGGCAGAAAAGATCTTTGGGTATTCTGGCAAAGAGCTTATTGGCAAATCGGTTGATATCCTGATACCGGAGCGTTTCAGGAAAAGACATGATGAACATCTGAAAAACTTTATTGCACAACCCCGCATACGCCTCATGGGATCTGAGCTTGAACTCTATGGTTTAAGGAAGGATGGGTCAGAGTTCCCGGTTGACATAGCTCTCGGTTATCTTGAAACCGAAAGTGGGATTGTCGTTTTGAGTACTGTCCGTGACATAACGGAACATAAGCGAATGGAAAAAGCTATACAGATAAGCGAGACAAAATATCGCGGCATTTTTGAAAATGCCGCTGAAGGGATTTTCCAGACATCAATTGAGGGGCGCATACTTGCTGCAAACCCTGCATGCTTTCGAATTTTGGGCTATGCTTCATCCGATGAACTTATTGAAAAAGTTACTAATGTCCGCAAGCTCTATGCAGAACCCGGAAGGCGCCTGCATCTGGTAAGACTGATTCGATCCCAGGGCTCTGTTTCTGAATTTGAAGCCGTCATTAACCGAAAAGACGGGACCAAAATATGGGTTTCAATAAATGCTCATGCATTGAAAGATGCCAATGGCTTGGTCACAGGGCTTGAAGGGATGGTAATGGATATTACCGATCGCAAACGGGCGCAGAAGAATTTCCAGATGCTCATAGACGGGGCGCCGGATGGGATCATAGCAATTGAAAAGGATTTCAATATAATTCTTACTAATTCCCATGCCGAGAAATTATTCGGGTATACCAGATTGGAATTAATAGGACGCTCCTATAATATCCTCGTACCTGAGCGGTTCAGGATGAAACATGAGGGATATTGTAAGACCTACTACGCAAATCCTTCAACAAGAATAATGGCGCTTCATATGAACTCGGTTGCATTGTATAGGGATGGAAGTGAATTCCCGGTCGAGATCAATATGAGCCCGGTGGAGACTGATGGTGAGGTCGTTATAGTAATAGATATACGTGATATTACAGAAAAAAAGAAATGATCTTTCTTAGGCAATAATGTCACCATTATTTCTGAAACTAAGGCACTCTTTGAACGGGAACATGGGCGCCAGGGAATAATTTTTTGGTTTTCATAAATTCCCTTGCCTTCTTTATCGCCGTCGAATATACGAACATCCAACCCTCGTTTATAAAGATCGTTCCATCTCGTATCGTTTCTTTGTTGAGTGTATCAACACTGAATTCCATTAATAACTGGATAGTGGCAATGCATGCGGCTGAATATTCATCGATATCCCTGGACTCGGTTGTTATATCGTGGAGCAGCATTTTAAAAAGACTTCTGAATTTATTGGATGGAATATACTGTTTTTCACCAACTTTTACCATCGCATTGACCTGGCTGAGTTCCGAAATCAGCTTATTGACCTTTTCTTCATTCCATTGTTCTGTGGGATAATCCGTAAGTTCATATTCAGCCCAGATATTCCTGAGATGCTCATCGATTTCATCTTTTTTTTCAACTCTTTTTAAAGCATACTCCGAGGATTTTAATTCCGGTATTGTTGAAACATAAAGCCTGAAAAGATTCCTGAGTTTCTCTCCATCTTCGCCTGCTACCACCCTCATTTTCTTGAGTATCTCGTATTCAAGATCATTCAGGGTTACTATCAAATCTTTTGGCATTAATTCCTCTTGCTTAAATCTAACCTGATATATTATGCCATTTGATAGCACTATTCTTATATAAATTTGAATGGTTTCCAGCATCACTCATTCGATCAGCTCCGCAATAAAAACACATTCATCTGCGCCCTTGATGATGCATTCATCCCCTTTCTTGCAATAATATCTTGAGTCGATGTGTTTTTTTGATAATCCTCCGAAGAAACCTCTCAAAATATCGCAATAACTGCATTTATTACCCGAAATAGGCAAACCTCTTACATGGAATATTACTTTTTTTTCAGATACTTCAATAGTGGTTGTGATACCCTCTTTTTCGAATGCCCTGTTAACATCCTCTATTTTCAGGGTTTTTATCATTAGTGCCGCCTGCTCCCCGGCTTCAAACATCAATACGGAATTAGCTGCCTCAGTTACAATATTATTGCATACGTCCACATATGCTTCCAGAAATCTCCTGAACAATTATTCACACCCTTTATTTCTCTATTAACAGTCGATTTCCATTCATAATAAGGCTTTCTCTTGACAGAATTCATCATCACCTGTATGACTTCAATATTTCTATACCTTTTTTTGGAAGGTCAAGAAGATTTATCTTAAGGTTGTCTTTATTGTTGGATATTTGTTTTCCGATCAATGCATTCAAATGCTCATTGTAGACTTCGATCACTTTTTTCTTAAATTCGTTATGATAATAGGTCTTTATTATCAGATCACTTAAATCGAGCTTCCCGTCAAAAGAGGGTTCTTTTTCAAATAATGCAGGAACTGTGATGAGGTTTTTCCCTTCGGATATTTCAGAAATGAAAATATAGATCGTCCTTCCGATATAGGATTTTGCAGCTGCTGCGGCCAACCTGCCGGTTAAACCGCTCCCTTTGACCTCATTTATCAATAAGCTGCAATAGCCAATTTCCCCGCCCTTTATGAAATACCTGACTTCCAGGGCCAATTCCACATGCATTATCGGAACTTTGACCTCAGAATGCTCTTTGTCAACTGGAAGTTCCTCAAAACCTTCTAAAGTATCCATATATGACAAACTCGACAGGATTTTACTTGCTGATCTTATCAAGCCTCATCCTGAACTCTTTCCTGTGCCTCTTTTCTTCATCGAGAATATGCTTTAAAACGCCAACAACTTCCGGATCGTCAATACTTTCTATCTGTTTCTTGTATATCGCTATACCTTCAGTTTCAAGCGCTATCTGTTTTTTTAGCTGGCCATAAAGGTCATCCCCGCCAAAATCCAGTTCTTTATGTTCCATACTGGGCTTCCCACCCCTTTTTAATATGAGCTCAGCAAGCCAGTTCATATGCCTCATTTCATCTACAGCTATCGCTTCAGTCACCCTGCTGGGATCGCATTTCTGCATGATGAAAGCATTCCTGACATAGATCAACGTGGCTTCAATTTCTCTTATGAAATCCTGGTTCAACATAAGGATTATTTCATCTGTTTCCAAATCAAGTCCTCCCTGGAAAAATATTACATAATGAACAACGCATCAGTATTTATTCTTAATTAAATACAATTGTTCTTATATCAGGTGTGATTATTTCAACTTATGTTTGAATCATTAGAGAGCCTGTTGCTCGGGTTTGGTTATCAGGGTCTTTTCGTGGCGAGTTTCCTGGCCTCGACCATTCTTCCTTTCGGAAGCGAAGGCATATTGATATATCTTATCCAGAAAAAATTTAATATCCCTGCACTGGTTATAGTAGCATCTGTGGGCAACTTTCTCGGAGCCTGCACAAGTTATTACATCGGATTCAAAGGAAGAACATTTGTTGAAAAATATCTCAAATTCAATCCTGAGGAACTTGATAAAGCCGAAAAGATTTTCGCTAAATACGGATCTTTTGTGTTATTATTTACCTGGCTTCCCTTCCTGGGAGATGCAATCGCGGTCGCAGGCGGATTATTACGCCTTAATTTCAGGATTTTTTCTGTCCTTGTATTCACGGGCAAATTTCTTCGCTACCTGGCACTGGCATATCTTATGGCATCTGTCTTTAAGGTATGATCTCGCACCCATTATTGAATTCAGGATAATCAAAGTCCGACCCTGCAATTACCCCGGTTTTGATAAGCTCCCGAATATGCGGCAAAGCCTTCTGCAATTCCTTTACAAGATGCAGGACAGTGCTGCATATCATTTCATATCCATTTTCTCTTAACAGTTCCTGAGACCGGTTCACAAAAAGACATCTTCCGCCGCAAATCCTCAAAATTTCACAGGATATGCAGGGTTCGCCAACTTTTGCTTTATTAATAAGAGATGACGGAATATCTTCATATATTGAACCTATTAAAGAAAAATCAAAATCAATAGAAACAGGACATGCAGAAATCCTTCCGTCCGGCATTAATGTAAAAAAATCAATTCCTGAGCCGCACCGCAGGTGTGATCCGGTGCCTTTAAGAAGGGAATTCACTACACCAGTAAAAGGTACGATCCCGGCAACCTGGCCTATTCGCTCCATCCTGGAAAGCCACCATCTTATGAGTGAAGAGATCCCTGAATTATAAGAATGGACCCATTCAGGAAGACCGGGTATCGTATGCTCCCATGCTTCCCAGAACATTTCAAAATCAAGCTGCCAGTGCACATGGTCAAATCCGTCTTTTACGGTGAGAAGATGCATTACATTCTCATAAATATCAGTCCCCTGCGCTACTGTCATCCTGGCCACAAGGTCTCCTGAAAATCCTCTTTGCCTTATCAGCTTTATATTATCCATGATGTTGTCATATACACTATTTCCGCGCGCTAAGTCTGTCACATCCTTTGTCCCGTCTATAGATACAAGGACCGAATGGAATTTTTTCAAATAATCCGATCCGAGTTTATGAAGCAGGAGACCGTTGGTCTGAATAACAAATTTCCCGGGTATCCGGTCCATGATCTTTTTCATGGTTCCCATACGAAGAAGAGGCTCCCCCCCATAGAATTCTATTATGGGATTTTCATCATGAGAAAGGAACTTTTTGAGTTCATCTATAGAATATTGGATTTCCTTTGGTGGTGAATCGCTCCCTCCTCCACAATAATTGCATTTAAGGTTGCATTCTTTTGTCAGGATTATATGATAATGCATCTTATGGCAAAAAATAAAATAAAAGAATTCCCACCCCTAAAAAAATATAAATTATTTTATTTAGTCAATTCTTTTAAACGCTTTATGCTTGCCATCATTGCCTGGGATTCTTTTTTCTTCTGAGTCTCAAGATGTTCAATAATGGATTCGATATTGGTTTTGAGTTGGTAGATCTTATATGGTCTGCCTTTTCCAGGTTTTTTCTCCTCTCTTTCCGCTATCCATGCCAGTTCCTCAAGTTCGCGCATAGCTATGCTGACCTCGGGTTGCCTTAGATCAGAACCCATTTCAAGGTCCCTGGAAGTTACATCCTTAACATTTTTCAAATAAGTGAGTACCTTTGCAACATTTCTTTTTAATCCTAACTCAATAAGTGTATCGGCAAATTCTTCATCCGCTTTGTCAAGAACATTGACTGAAAGACTTTTCATAACATTTCACCGTATCTTTAAATGTAGTCATTAAATATAAATCTTCCGTTTTAATATATTGTATATAAGAAAAGTATTTATAATTAAAGGTTGCAGAAAAAAAAATAGACTCACTATGGGTAGACTCATCATCATTAGTATAAAATCATCATAATTATATGCATGATATTTAAGTGAAACGAGAAAATGTTAATTTATTTGTATTAAATACATTTAATATAATATTATAAAATAAATTTAAACACAATATTTAAATTCTGATATTTACAAAAATCTATAAAAAAATTTCAATTTGGCAGAGTCAGGGATTGACCTGCCTGTAGAGAGTATCCCGTTGCTGCGGGATCCTGTTCATTTGCCTTATCATTGACTCAAACTCAAAAGGCTTCATATACTCGCCATTTGTTGCCCCGGCGCTCTTTGATATCTGTTCTTCCATCAATGTCCCGCCAAGATCATTGGCTCCGCATGTAAGGGCTGATTGTGCAAGTTCCCTGCCAAGCTTCACCCAGCTTGCCTGGATATTTTTGACATACGGATACAGGAGCAATCTTGCAAGAGCATGGAGTTTTAAATCTTCGATACCGCGGGAAACGTTTTTCCCCATTCCGAGCGTATTATTGGAGGACATAAAAGGAAGCGGCACAAATTCAGTGAAACCGCGGGTTTTTTTCTGGATGTCCCTTATTAACATTATATGTTCTATTCGTTCCCGAAGAGTTTCAATATGCCCGTACATTATTGTTGCTGTAGTGGGAATTCCTGAATTATGGGCGGTTTTGATGACATCTATCCATTCATGGGCAGTAAGTTTATCCGGGCATATCTCTTTCCTGACACGGTCAACAAGTATTTCAGCGGCCGTGCCCGGCATAGAGCCAAGACCCGATCTTTTCAGGTTCGAGAGTGTTTCCTTATAACTCATGTTGCTATTTTGCGAGGCATGATATACTTCCATTGGAGAAAAAGCATGAATATGAATTTTCGGGAATTCACTCTTAATATTCTCAAGAATACTGCAGTAATCAAATACATCCCAATTGGCAAGAAGACCTCCCTGGATACAAACCTCAGTGGCATTGATCCCGACAGCAGTTCGTGTCTTTTCAAGAATTTCAGGGATTGACATGATATATCCATCCTGTTTCTTGAAGGCACAGAATTTGCATGTCCCGATGCATTTATTTGTAAAATTTATATTCCTGTTAATGACATAGGTTACACTGTCCCCTGATACTTTTTTTCGAAGCATGTCAGCTAAAGAGAAAAGATAAAATGGATAATTCAAGAGCACCAGTGCATCATCCACAGTACATTTTCCCGCTAGGACGCGTCGTGTGCAATCTTCGTGAATATTTCTCAATTCCTGTTTGGCCTGCAATTTCTGAATATTACCACCAGAATTTGCAGTTTTAATGATATTCCTGTTTATAAGTTTTCCTAAATCCTTCTGTGTCAGAAAGTGTACCCAATAGATCCCCGATACCTGGGCTATACCATCCTTTTTGTATATATCCTGGATAAATAGGCAGCCTTTCTCGAAGAGGAACATCAATCATTGCCTGCAATTCAATATAATTCGGCCATGGTGCTTCGGGATTAATATGATCAATAGTTTCAGGTGAAATGCCCCCAAGATCACTGGCGCCGCATTTTACCAATTGCCGGGGGGGAATAAGGTTGGGGGAGACCTGGATGGTTATATCCGCGGGGAGGAGCTCTTTTGCCATCCTGACCGTTCGCATCATCTCTTTTATTCCCGGAGCATCCCATGAAGACATTTTGGTCCCCTTCTTTGGAATGAAATTCTGGATTATGACTTCCTGGATATGTCCGAACTCTTCATGCAATTCTCTTATTTTATGGATGGAGCGTACTCTTTCGTCCCATGTTTCACCGATTCCAACAAGGATGCCTGTCGTAAAGGGGATTTTGAGTTCTCCTGCATATTCAATGGTCTTTATGCGAGATCCGGGGGATTTTCCCTCGCAGCCCTCATGTCCTTTGATATCAGCAAGAGTCTCAAGCATCAGCCCCATGCTTGCATTATATGGTTTTAATTTCTTGAATTCAGGCTTTTCAAGTATCCCCGGATTGCTGTGGGGTAAAAGGCCAATGCTTATTGAAAGTTTGCACATCTCCAGGAGATAATCTATAATAGTCTCATATCCAAACCCCAAAAGCCATTCCCTGAAACCACCAACTTCTTCCGGACGCTCCCCGAAGGTGAACAGCGCTTCAGAACACCCGGAGCGTGCGCCTTTTAAAAGTATATCCTTAACTTCAGGAGGTGATAGAAGTTTTGCCTCGCCCATATCGCGCCTGAACCCGCAATATCCGCACCTGTTCCTGCAGACATTCGTGAGTGGGATGAATACATTTCGGGAGAATGTGACAAAGGGCATAGACCTGGGATGATAATAGAAAGGTATCATACATAATTGTGCCGAACGTTAGCTTAAAGTAACCCAAGAGCTATTTAATGTCACTCCCTATGCGAGGGTATCCAAGCGGCCAAAGGAGTTGGACTTAAGATCCAATTGCGCAGGCATTCGTGGGTTCAAATCCCATCTCTCGCATCAATATATAGAGTTATAGGTATATGGATGAGAACCTGGAAAATAGGGGTATTGTAGTTTCCATTCGGGGCAGTGTGATAGATGCACAATTTCAAAAGCGGCTTCCTGAAATTCATAACCAGTTAAAAGCAGGTGACGATGGCAGGGTCGTGATTGAAGTGTTAACCCACCTTAACCTCGAAGTCGTACGTGGGATTGCCCTGACGCCAACCCAGGGTTTGGCCCGGGGCTCTATGGTAATTGATACAGGTAAGCCGCTCATGGTGCCGGTAGGAGAGCAATTGCTTGGAAGGGTTTTCAATGTATTTGGCTCTACCATAGACCACAAAGAGAAAATCAAGGCAAAAGAATGGCGTTCCATTCATCAGCCACCTGTGCCACTATACATGCAAACCACTACCTCTGAAATTTTCGAAACAGGTATAAAGGCGATCGACGTTCTCGCTCCACTGGAACGGGGTGGCAAAGCCGGCCTATTAGGCGGTGCAGGTGTTGGCAAGACGGTCTTAATAATGGAACTGATCCATAATATGGCAGGCAAGTATGCTGGTATCAGTATCTTCTGCGGAATCGGTGAGCGCAGCCGTGAAGGAGAGGAACTTTACCGCGAGACAAAAGAGGTGGGGGTGCTGGATAAGGCAATTATGGTATTCGGTCAGATGAATGAACAACCCGGCGCGAGGTTTCGGGTCGGGCACACTGCTTTGACCATGGCTGAATATTTCCGGGATGACGCAAGGCAGGATGTATTGCTCTTAATCGACAATATCTTCCGTTTTGTTCAGGCAGGAGCTGAGGTTTCCGGGCTCATGGGACAACTGCCTTCCCAGGTCGGATATCAACCCACTCTTGCAACAGAACTGGCTGAACTTGAAGAGCGGATTTGCAGTACGCAGACAGGTGCTATCACCTCCGTGCAGGCTGTGTATGTGCCGGCAGATGACTTTACCGATCCTGCAGTAGTGCATACATTCGGTCACCTGTCTGCCTCCATCGTCCTTTCCCGCAAAATGTCAAGCCAGGGGTTATATCCGTCTATTGATCCTCTGCAATCCCACTCCAAGATATTAAGCCCCCATATCGTCGGAGAAAAACACTACCGTATAGCCCAGAAGATCCGTAAGACTTTAGCAGAGTATGAGGAATTGAAAGATATTATTGCCATGTTGGGGCTGGAGGAGCTCTCCCGGGAGGACCAGCTAATTGTGCATCGCGCACGACGGCTGGAACGTTTCCTGACACAGCCATTTTTCACCACGGAAGAGTTCACAGGGCATAAAGGTAAGATGGTTAAGCTGGGAGATGCACTTGACGGATGTGAACGTATTCTCAACGATGAGTTCTCAGATTATCCTGAGAAGGCGTTTTACATGATTGGAACGATCGATGAGGCCAAAAAATGAGACTCAAAGTTTTGCTTCCAACTAGCGTCCTCTTTGACAAGGATGTGACAAAGGTAATTGCTGAAGCAGAAAATGGTTCTTTTTGTATACTGCCGCATCATATTGATTTTGTGGCAGCACTGGTTCCGGGGATCCTTTCTTTTAAAGCCGATAAAGAAGAAGAGTTTCTTGCTGTTGACGAAGGAATTTTAGTCAAATGCGGCAATGAGGTTATGGTTTCAATAAGAAAAGCTGTTTGCTGTAAGAATCTGGGGGCATTGAAACAGACCGTGGAGGAAGAGTTCAGGATTTTAGATGAGCGAGAGAAGAAGACACGTTCTATCCTCGCCAGGCTCGAGCTTGATTTCGCCCGGCGTTTTTTTCAACAGAGGGGACATGGTTAGAATTAATAATCATAAAAAATTTATTGAGAAAATCGGTACGAAGGAAGACCGCAAACTTAAGGCAAGGCGTAAAAAAGACCGGGGCATCTGGCTGGGGCTGGGCATGATAGGCACCATCGGATGGTCGGTAGCCGTTCCCACGTTGATCGGCGTAGGGCTGGGAATCTGGATCGATAAAAGGTGGCCAGGCCGCATTTCCTGGACGCTTACCTTTTTATTCGTGGGCCTGGTGCTTGGGTGTATCAATGCTTATTACTGGGTTAGAAAAGAGATAAGAAGGATTGAGGAGGAGCAAAAAGATGATTGAGTTTTTTATACTTTTATTCAGCCTGGCCTGCGGCATTTGTCTTGGAATTTTTTACTTCGGCGGGCTCTGGTTAACATTAAAGAAACTTCCCTCCACTCAACAGCCGGTTCTCCTGACCCTGGGTAGTTTCCTCGGACGCAGCGCAGTCTGTCTTTTTTCTTTCTACCTGATCGTTGGAGTTGGCCATCTCGAAGGATTGATGACAAGTCTTGCAGGCTTTATATTTGTAAAATTAGTGCTGGTTAGCAGCTTAGGCCCCGGCAAGAGTTCAAAAGACTTTTATAAAAGAGGTGTAAAATGGTGGAAATAACCCCTGATGCGATCGTATTCTGGAAATTGGGACCTTTTTCCCTTAATGCAACTATAGTTTTTACCTGGCTTGTGATGGTATTAGTGGTTCTCATATCATGGCTGGCAACGCGCAAGCTCAAAGTAGAGCCACCGTTATCTCGCTGGCAGAATTTGCTTGAAATCATAATTACATACATCAGGGATCAGATACGAGAAATTACTCTACAAGATTCGGATCGCTATTTGCCTTTTTTAGGTACATTGTTTTTATTTATTTCGGTTTCCAATTTACTTAGCATCATACCTGGATATTATCCGCCCACAGCATCTCTTTCCACCACAGCAGCGCTCGCTGTCTGTGTTTTTTTCTCGGTTCCCATATACGGGATTGCACAGCAGGGTCTTGTTGGTTATCTCAAACACTATAGCCAGCCTTCAATATTCATGGTGCCTTTCCATATTATAGGGGAAATATCCCGGACATTATCGCTGGCAGTACGGTTATTCGGTAATATAATGAGCGGAACCATGATTATAGCTATCTTGCTCTCTATTACACCTTTATTCGTGCCCATTATTTTGCAGGTGCTAGGACTGCTGATCGGGCTTGTCCAGGCATATATCTTTGCCATATTGGCTACTGTTTATATAGCCTCAGCAACCCGTAATTATGAGGGAAAAGAACAATCAAATAAAGAAGATCTTAAAGGAGGAATTTTAAATGACTAGTATAGACACTATTGGAGTTGCATCCATCGTTATATCGGGAATGACAATGGCTATCGGCTCAATCGGTCCCGCAATAGGAGAAGCATGGGGACTGTCCAGGGCATTAAGCGCAATTGCGCAACAGCCTGATGAGGCCAATACAATCACGCGAACGTTGTTTGTGGGTCTGGCAATGATAGAATCTATCGCAATTTACTGTTTTGTCATATCTATTATCCTGATTTTTGCCAATCCATTCTGGAATTATGTAGTGGCAAAAGGAGGATAGTGGTGCAGATCGATTTTCTTACTCTAGGCGCCCAAATTATCAACTTTTTAGTCCTTGTTCTCCTATTGAGGCATTTCCTGTATAAACGAATCATTGATGTCATGAACGAGCGGGAGAAAGGAATCCTTTCAAGATTAAAAGAGGCTGAACAAAAGAGGAAAGAAGCTGAACAGGAAGGAGAATCCTACTGCAAAAAAGAACAGGAACTATTGAATAAGCGTGAAGGAATGGCTGCAGAGATTAGAGAAGAGATCGAAGCTATGCGTAAAGATTTGACAAATAAGGCTCGTGATGAGGTTGATAACAATAAAGCCAGATGGAATGAAGATATCAAGCGTCAAAAAGATGCATTCCTTACTGATCTGCGCCGGCGCGCCAGTGAAGAAATATTTACCATAGCCCGCCATGCTTTACACGATTTGGCAAACGAGGAATTGGAACAGCATATGGTAAATAGTTTCATCAGGCGCCTGAAGAACATGGAAGAAGATGAGAAAAAGGCTATCAAAGAATTTCATCAAAAACCACAACAGGAACTCATTATTAAAAGTTCATTTGAAATTCCGGAAAAGATGCGTCGAAGCATCCGGGAGGCATTGCAGGAACAAATTAATAATGATGTCAATCTACAGTTCAAAACCTCACCGGAATTAATTTGCGGAATAGAGCTGGACGCCTACGGTGTGCGAATCACATGGAGCCTGGATAGTTATTTAGATAGCCTTGAGGAGAGTTTATCCGTAGTGCTTCAGCACAAGGCTTCAGAAGAGCTTGAAGTGAACTACCTCACGCTAAAGCTGTGAGGCTTCCTACTTCCTTGCTCCTCTATTGAGGTTGCTCCATAGGCTTCAATTCCGACAATACCTGCCGTACTACTTCTATTCTTGATTATCATCGCTGATACTTGGTCTCTAGGCATGACAAGACCGCAGTTCGGGCAATTATGTATCCTTACCGATAGGTCTTTTGGTACATGATAGCCACATAGACATGTTTGCGATGTTCCGTTTGGATTAACCAATTCCACTATTTTACCAGCGTATTCTGC